>Ga0209746_1000264_pt1 | contig 27963 bp, 25 predicted proteins | sample BarGraNGADG00211_3_FD_184496 | JGI IMG/M metagenome (GOLD analysis project Ga0209746, IMG submission 184496) | Arctic peat soil microbial communities from Barrow, Alaska - Barrow Graham LP Ref core NGADG0011-211 (SPAdes) (version 2) | ecosystem: Environmental > Terrestrial > Soil > Wetlands >... | reverse complement strand
TTAACTTCTCCAGCAACTGCGCGTCGGCGGCGGGAAATTGAAAATCGGCAAGTTCCGCCTTCGTCACCCATTTCACGGCGGTGCAGTCCAGCGGTCGAGGTTCGCCGGACAGCAGCTTGCGGAACGATTGCAATTCCTTCACCCGTTTCGCGTCCGGCTTGGGATAACCCATCTGCAAATCCTTGAGCGTTTCGAGGACGATGCGGGAAATGATCAGCCGCGCATTCAGTTTGTCGTCGGCGGGAACGACGAACCACGGCGCGTTGGCCGTGCTGGTGGCGCCCAGGCATGCTTCGTAAGCCTTCATGTAATCCTTCCAGCGCGCCCGTTCGGCGATGTCGAACTGGCTGAACTTCCAGTTCTTGTGCGGGTCTTCGATGCGCTTGAGAAACCGTCGGCGCTGTTCCTCCTTGGACAGGTGCAGGAAAAATTTGATGATGCGCGTGCCGTTGCGATGCAGATGCTTTTCCTGCTCCGTGATGGAACGATAGCGCCGTTCCCAGATTTGTTTGTCGTGGAGCAATTCATCCGGGATGTCTTCCGCCTGCAAAATCTCCGGATGCACCCGCGCAATCAGCACTTCCTCATAATAAGAACGGTTAAAGATGCCGATGCGCCCGCGTTCCGGCAGGCAACGGGTCGTGCGCCAGAGAAAATCGTGCGCCAGCTCCTCGGCGCTGGGATGCTTGAAGCTGAAGACCTGGCAGCCCTGCGGGTTGACGCCGGACATCACATGCTTGATCGCCCCGTCCTTGCCGGCGGCATCCATCGCCTGAAAAATCAGCAGCACCGCATAACGGTTATAGGCGTAAAGATGATTCTGCCGCTCGCTCAATTCCTGGATGTGTTCCGCGAGTTTCTTTTGATAGTCCGCCTCCGATTTGTAAAATGCCTTCACCTTCGTCGGCCATCGCTTGAGCCTGACCGCGTCGCCCTCGCGAACGCGGAATTCCTTGGGGGAGATTTTCATGCCGCCAGTCTGCTCCTGCAATGCGCTTAAAGAAAAGAAAATTTGCGGTGGTGGCATATTTTGGAGCGCCGGGCATTGCCCGGCTCGACTTGCCTTAACCTTTCCTTGCCGAGCAATGCTCGGCGCTCCATTTGGCGGCAACTATCCGCCGAAGGCCGAGTATTTTTTGATGCCGCGCCGCCACATGAAGCGCGCGAAGACGTAGGCGGCCAGCACCCAGATAAATTGGATGGCCAGCCCCTGCCACATTTCCGATCCGGCCACGCGCCCCAGATAAATGCTGATGGGAAAATAAAGTTGATACGGGAACGGCGTGAGAAACAGGATCTGTTTCAGCAGCGGCGGCAGCACATCCAGCGGAAAAAGATGGCCGCTGGCGAGGTATTCAAACGCGAACAGGATGAAGATGAAGGTGGAGATTTCCAGCAGCCAGAACGCGAGCATGGCCATGGCGTAGGAGATGAAAAATTGCAGCAGCGCGGTCAGCACCAGCGAGACGGGAAACGCGAACGTGGCGGCGAGGCTGGCCGGCGGCAAAACATATTGCCGGAAACAGAAAATAAAAACGGCCAGCGGCACGCTCGCCATCGCCACGAACGCGATGCGGCCGGAAAAAAAGAGGCAGAGCCGATACCAGAGATAATCCACGGGCTTGAGCAGGAACTGGCTGATGTTGCCTTCGCGGATATCGGCGGCGATCTGCCAGTCGTCTTCGTTCACCGCCGTCAGCACGTCCACGACGGCGACGAGCAGGTAATAAAAAATCATGCCGGCCTCGGTGAAGCCGGACTTGTCGCCGGCGCCGGGGTTGTGCGCGTAAATCGTCCGCCAGAGCGACACCATCGCAAACAGCGGGATGAAGCTGAACAGCGTCCGCGTGAGGTAGTTGAACCGATACGCGAGGTTGTTTTGCAAGCCGATGTTGATGACGTGCCAGTATTTTTTCATGCGCCGACCGCGCAGAATTTAACCGCACGCGGGCAAATCGCGAACATGAATGTGCGGGCGGGGCGAAAAAAAATTTGTTTGCCGTGGGCGCGGCAACAATTTAACATTCCAGAATGTCGCCGGCAGGAGGCTGGTGAAAAATTAAGGAACTACTTTTAATCCATTATTTAATACATGAATAAACCTCTTTCGGGCGCAGAACTCAATGAACTGGTGGCCGGTTTGCACAAACTTTCCCGCAATCTTTGGTGGAGCTGGAACCAGGAGGCCCAGGACTTCTTCTACGAACTCTCGCCGCGCGGCTGGCAGAACATGTTTCACAACGCCGTGGCCGTGCTCCGCGAAGTCTCCGAGCAGGAACTCCGCGCCCGCCTGCAGGATGTGCACTTCGCCGCCCGCGTCCGCGCGGTCCTGAGCGACTTTCAAAATTATCTGGGCGACCAGAAAACCTGGTGTCACTTGCACGCCGCCCGGCTGCACCAGCATCCCGTCGCCTATTTCTCCGCCGAATTCGGCTTCCACGAATCGTTGCCGATTTCCGCCGGCGGCCTCGGCATCCTGGCCGGCGACCACGCGAAATCCGCCAGCGACCTCGGCCTCGGCTTTGTCGGCGTCGGATTATTTTACCGCGAAGGCTATTTCCAGCAGTCGATTGATTCCAACAACTGGCAGACGGAATACTACAACCCGGTTGACCCGCACAACGTCCCGCTCGAACCCGTGCTGGACGCGGATGGCGAGCGGCTGGTCTGCTCCGTCGGGATCGGCATGAACGCCGTGGACTTCCAGGTCTGGCGCGTGAACGTGGGCCGCGTGCCGGTGTTCCTGCTCGACACGAACCTGCCGCAGAACGAACAGCGTTTCCGTGACCTGACCACGCGCGTCTATGGCGGCGACAGCACCACGCGCATCATGCAGGAGATTTTGCTCGGCATCGGCGGCGTCCGGCTGCTGCGCACGCTCGGCATCGAACCCTCCACGTTCCACATGAACGAAGGTCACGCGGCCTTCCTCACGCTGGAACTGCTCCGCGAAAAAATCGCCGCCGGCAGCAACTTCGCCGCCGCCCAGATCGCGACCAAGCAGGAATGTCATTTCACCACGCACACGCCGGTCGAAGCCGGCCATGACCGGTTCACCCCGGATTTGATGAACTACGCCTTGCAACGGTTCCTCGGCCAGTTGCCCGTGCTGTTCAACGACCTCATGGCGCTGGGCCGCGTGGATCCGGCCAACGCCAGCGAACCGTTTTGCATGACCGTCCTCGCGCTCAAGTTTTCCCGCGCCGCCAACGCCGTCAGCGAACTTCACGGCGTGGTCAGCCGCGAGATGTGGCAGCCGCTTTATCCCGGCAAAACCATTGACCAGGTGCCCATCGGCCACATCACCAACGGCATCCACCTGCTCGGCTGGATGAAAGGCCCTGTCCGCACCTTCTGGCGCACGAAACTCACCGACAGCACCAACGGTGCCGCCAGATTTTTTCGCGATAAATTCGGTGCCGACTGGTCTTCCGCCATCAACCACGCCGATTTCTGGGACAAGATGACCGACCCCGCCTTCGTCACCGACGAGGAACTGTGGGCGCTCCGTTACAAGCTGCGCCGCGAGCTGATCGAATTCGCCCGCCGCAAACTGCTCCTGCAAAACCAGCGCGCCACGCAAGGCGACTTCATCCGCTTCGATCATTTTTTGAATCCCGACGCGCTTACCATCGGCTTTGCCCGACGCTTCGCCACCTACAAACGCGCCACGCTGATCTTCCAGCAGTTCGAGAACATCGTGAAGCTCGTCCACGACAAGCAGCGTCCCGTGCAGTTCGTCTTCGCCGGCAAAGCCCATCCGCGCGATGACGACGGCAAACGCTTCATCCAGCAGATCATTCATTTGAGCAAACATAGCGAACTCGCGGGCAACCTCATCTTCCTTGAAAACTACGACATCCACGTCGCGCGCCAGATGGTTTCCGGCTGCGACATCTGGTTGAATAATCCGCGCCGCCCGCTCGAAGCCTCCGGCACCAGCGGCATGAAAACCGGCTGTCACGGCGGCATGAACCTCAGCATCTTGGACGGCTGGTGGCGCGAAGGTTTTGATGGCCAGAACGGCTTCGGCATCGGCCCCGATTCGCATCCCGACAACGTCGCGGAACAAGACCGCGTGGACAGCGCGAACCTTTACCGCACCCTCACCGAACAGGTCGTGCCCATGTTCTACAACCGCGACGTCAACGGCATCCCGCGCGAATGGCTCAAGCGCATGCGTCATTCCATGGCCACGCTCGTGCCGCAGTTCACCACCGACCGCATGGTCAAGGAATACACGAACAAGTATTACCTGCCGAAGTGAACGGCAGGAAAATCTTTACAGATTTTCCGTAAATCCGCAAAGTAGGCGCGTGTTGACCGCAAGTGATTCGCGGACGGAACCGGTGACTGCCTCGCCCGTTGCCCGCGCCCAAAACAATTTTACCGCCAGCCTGGAGGCCGCCATCGCGCGGTCGCAGAATTTCCTTTTTTCCGAACAGAAACCCGAAGGTTACTGGGTCGGCGAATTGATGGTGGATTCCACGCTCGTGTCCGACACGGTCGCGTATCACCACTGGCACGGCAAAGTTGATCCCGAATGGCAGCGCAAGGCGGTCAACCACATTTTCTCCATGCAGTTGCCGGACGGCGGCTGGAACATCTACCACGGGGGTCCATCGGAATTAAACGCCACCATCAAGGCGTATCTCGCATTGAAACTCGCGGGCGTGCCCGTCACCGACCGGCGCATGTTGCGGGCGCGCGAAGTGGCCCGGCAGTTCGGCGGCGTGCCGCGCATGAACACCTTTTCCAAACTGTATCTCGCGCTCATTGGCCTGTTTCCGTGGGAATTTGTCCCGACTATTCCGTGCGAAGTTTTGCTCATCGGCAAATGGTTCCATGTGAATTTCTGGGACATGAGCAACTGGTCGCGCGGCATGATCGTGCCGCTCGCCATCATCAACCATTTCAAGCCGACACGCCCGGTGCAGGTCAATCTGGACGAGCTTTATCCCAACGGCGTCCACGAACGCGACCTCGCGCTCGCGCCTGACCCGGAAAAGATTTCACTGCGGAATTTTTTCCTGTGGCTTGACCGCCTGCACAAGCTGGCCGAGTGGTTTGCCGAACACCGCATCCATCCGTTCCGCAAAAGTGCGTTGCGGAAATGCGAACAGTGGATGCTCGAACGCTTCGAGAACAGCGACGGTCTCGCCGCGATTTTTCCGGCGATGCTCAATTCGCTCATCGCGCTCCAGGCGCTGGGTTATGCCGACGATCATCCGCAGGTCATCCGTGCCGCGCGCGAGTTGAAGAAACTCGAACACGAAACCGCCGAGAGCGTGCGCATCGAGCCGTGTTTCTCGCCGGTGTGGGACACGGCGATTGTTGCGATTTGTCTGCGCGAGTCCGGCGTTCCCGAAAATCATCCGGCCCTGAAAAAATGCGCCGAATGGCTGATGGAAAAGGAAATCCGTTTCGCCGGCGACTGGGTTCATAAAAATCCCGCGAAGGTCGAGCCGAGCGGCTGGGTGTTTGAATACAACAACCAATGGAATCCCGACGTGGACGACACGGCAATGGTGCTGCTCGCGTTGCGGAAAATTCCGACGGACAATCTGCAGAAGCGCGATGAATGTTTTCAGCGCGGCCTGAAATGGATGATGACGTTCCAGTGCAAAGACGGCGGCTGGGCGGCGTTCGACAAGGATTGCACGAAAAATATCCTCGAAAAAGTTCCCTTCGCCGATCACAACGCCATGCTCGATCCCGAATGCGCCGACATCACCGCGCGCATTTTGGAATTGCTCGGCTATGAAGGCTGGAGCGCCGGGCATCATCAGGTCAAAGACGCGCTGGATTACGTCCGCGCGCAGCAGGAAGCCGACGGCTCGTGGTATGGCCGCTGGGGCGTGAATTACATTTACGGAACCTGGCAGGTTCTGCGCGGATTGCGCGCGCTGAACTTTGACATGAACCAGCCGTGGCTCAAAAAAGCCGGCGCGTGGCTTGAAAGCGTCCAGCACGACGACGGCGGCTGGGGCGAACGCTGCAATACTTACGACGACCCCGTTTTCAAAGGCCAAGGACCGAGCACCGCCTCACAAACCGCGTGGGCTGTCATGGGCCTGTGCGCGTTCGACGACCCGGAAAATCCCGCGCTCAAACGCGGCATCGAGTATCTCACGCGCACGCAAAATCCTGACGGCTCATGGACGGAACACGAGACGACCGGCACCGGTTTTCCAAAAGTTTTCTATCTGAAATACGACATTTATCGCAATGCCTGGCCGCTGCTCGCGCTGGCGACATACAAACAAATCTCCGAACGCGCCGCTGCGAAAAAGAACGGCGCGAATTCCTAAAATCAAATGGGCTGGCTGCATAAAAAAGTTCTCCGTCCCCTGCTCTTCACCCAAGACTCGGAACGCGCGCACAATTTCGCCGTCAGCCAGCTCGCCCGCGTGAGTCGCAGCCGGTTCGCGTGCGATGTCGTTAAAAAAATCTACGGCGCACCTGAATTGCCTACTGAAGTTTTCGGCTTAAAATTTCCCAACCCGGTCGGCCTCGCCGCCGGCATGGACAAACACGCCGCCGCCGTTCCCGGCTGGGCCGCGCTCGGTTTCGGTTTCAGCGAACTCGGCGGCGTGACGTGGCACGCGCAGCCGGGCAATCCCAAGCCCCGGATGTTCCGCGCCATCGCCGACGAAGCCGTCATCAACCGCATGGGCTTCAATAATTCCGGCGCGGAAGCCGTGGCGCAGAAACTCGCGGAATGGAAAAAATCCGGTCGCTGGCCGGATCATCCCGTCGGCATCAACCTCGGCAAATCCAAAATCACACCGCTCGAAAATGCCGCCGGGGATTACGCGAATTCATTCCGCGTGCTGCGTGACCTCGCGGATTTTTTCGTCGTCAACGTCAGTTCGCCAAACACGCCAAACCTGCGGCAATTACAGGACAAAGCCGCGCTCGACGAAATTTTCGCCGCGATTCAAGAAATCAACGTAGCGGCGTCCCGGCAGAGCGCCACCAATCAATCTTCCCAAGAAAAATCAGCGGCGCTCTGCCGGGTCGCCGCTGCACCCATTCTCGTCAAAGTTGCGCCGGATTTATCATTTGAAGCGCTCGATGAAATTCTGGAACTCGTCGCGCCGCGAAACATTGCCGGCATCGTGGCGACGAACACGACCATCACGCGCCCGCAAACGAATGACGCCAAGTTGCAAAAGATTTACGCCGAGACCGGCGGTTTGAGCGGCCGACCTTTGCGGCAACGCAGCACGGAAATCATCCGTCATCTGTTCAAGCAGACGCAGGGCAAACTGCCCATCATCGGTGTCGGTGGCATTTTTGATGCAGACGACGCGTGGGAAAAAATCGCGGCGGGTGCGTCGCTCGTGCAGGTCTACACCGGCATGGTCTACGAAGGACCGGGAATCGCCAAAAAAATTGTGACCGGTCTGATCGAGCGGATGGAAATAGCCGGAATGAAAAAATTGCAAGCCGTCGTCGGTTCAGCTAATTGACTGTCATGTTTGAGCATCGCTCCAAACCCTTGCTGCCGCGCAAAGCCTATTACCAACGCCTCGCGCGCAACGCGGGCATCGGCGCGCTGGTCATCGCGGGCGCGCTTGGCATGGGAATGCTGGGCTACCATTCATTCGAGCAAATGTCGTGGGTGGACGCGTTCGTGAATGCAGCGATGATCTTGTCGGGCATGGGGCCGGTTACGACGCTGCAAACCGAGGGCGGCAAAATTTTCGCCGGCTGTTACGCGCTTTTCAGCGGCATCGCTTTTATCACAAGTCTGGGAGTTGTTTTTGCGCCCGCCGTCCACCGCTTCCTGCACAAATTTCACTTTGAATAAGCCGCCCGTGACGGAAAAAAGAACTGGTGAAGCCGGAGCGCGGATTGTCCCAATCCGCAGCGTGTCCGCCAGACATGATGGCGTTGGATTTTTCCCGACGCACGCTTGACCACCAAGCGCTGCGAGTTGTGACAACTCGCGCTCCGCCGGCAAAATCAGAACCGCGTCAGGTGACTCGTTTGATTTACACAAACTCCCCTGCCCGCTATCCTGCCGCGATGCAAATTGCTTTCACCAAATACCACGCGCTCGGCAACGACTACATCGTCATTGACCCGAAAGATTTGTCCGCGCCGCTCACGACCGAACAGGTCAAAACCATCTGCCACCGCAACTTCGGCGTCGGCTCGGACGGCATTCTCCTCGGCCCGCTTCCGTCAGCCAGTGCCAGGTGCGCGCTGAAGATTTACAATCCCGACGGCAGCATCGCCGAGAAAAGCGGCAACGGTCTCCGCATTTTTTCGCGCTATCTCTGGGACACGAAGTTTGTCGGCAACGAGGAATTTTCCCTCCAGACCGACGGTGGCCTCGTCCGCTCCACCGTGTTTGACAGCGGCAAAATGGTGCGCGTCGAGATGGGCAAGGTCAGTTTTGACAGCGAGAAAATTCCCGTGACCGGCGCGAAGCGCGAAGTCATTAATGAAAAAATTTCCGTGGGCGGACGCGAGTTCACGTTCTGTGCGGCGACGATCGGCAATCCGCACTGCGTTCTGCCGCTGCCGGAAATCAGCGCGAAGCTCGCGCACGAATTCGGGCCGCTGCTGGAGACGCATGCGAATTTTCCGCGCAAGACCAACGTGCAGTTCCTAAAAATTCTCGATCGCGCGAACATACAGATTGAGATTTGGGAACGCGGCGCGGGCTACACGCTGGCAAGCGGCAGCAGCAGCAGCGCGGCAGCAGCGGTGGCGCACAAGCTCGGTCTCGTGGACAAAAATATTTCCGTCCACATGCCCGGCGGCATCATCAAGATTGAAATCCGCAACGGCTTTGACATCCTGATGACCGGCAGCGTGACGCGCGTTTCCGAAGGCGTCATCAGCCCGGAAATTTTTTCGGTGAAAGTTGCGTGACAATTCAAATGGAAACCATTCTTTCAGCCTCGCGGATTGAACTTTGATTCGTGCGCGAGTTGTTCCCACAGTTTCTTCTCCGCGTCGGTTGATTTGGCGGGAACGGCGATTTGCGTGACGACAATCAAATCGCCGCGCGTGCCGTCGCGCTGCGGCAGGCCGCGTCCGCGCACGCGGAGCTTCTGTCCGCCTTGCGTGCCGGGCGAGATTTTTAATTTCACACGACCGTCCAAAGTCGGCACGGAAATCTCCGCACCGAGCGCAGCTTCCCACGGCGCAAGATCAAGCTCGTGAATCAAATCGTGGCCGTCCAAATCGAAGTCGGGATGTTTGGCGAGCCGGACGTTGAGGTATAAATCGCCGGCTTCACCGCCGCCGTGGCCGGATTCGCCGCGGCCGGTGAGCCGCAATTTTTGTCCCTCGTTCACGCCCGGCGGAATGCGAACCTGATGCGTTTCGGTGCGGTCGCCGTGCTGGACGGTGACAGCGCGGACGGAACCGGTGGCGGCTTCCGACAACGTCACCATGATGTCGCCTTCCACGTCGCGACCGCGTTCCGCCAGGTTTCCGCGCCGGCCAAATCCTTCCGCGCTGCCGCGCGTGCGTGAACCGAACATTTGCTCGAAGAAATCGCTGAAACCGGTGCCACCGAACTGTGTTTCAAAATCTTCGCTGCTCATGCCGCGTCCACGCGGATTCGGGCCGCCGCCGAAACCGCCGCGTCCGGGCGGTGGGCGGAATTCTGCGCCGGATTTCCAGTCGGCGCCCAGCTCGTCGTATTTCTTGCGCTTGGCCGGGTCGGACAGAACTTCGTAGGCCTCGTTGATGTCCTTGAATTTTTCTTCGGCGCGCTTTTTGTCCTTGGCCACGTCGGGATGAAATTCGCGCGCGAGCTTGCGGAAGGATTTCTTCAGTTCGTCGGCGGTCGCAGTGCGCGGAGTGCCGAGGGTCTTGTAATAATCTTTGTATTGGGTCGCCATCGGCAATGAATTTGCCCGTTATGCGAAGTTTGTCAAAGCTGGAGGCGGGCAATCTAAATCATAATCTTACTCATAATCGTAATCTTAATCGTTCGACGAAACAGATTACGATTAAGATTAAGATTAGGAAATGACGGCTTACTTTGGACGCTTGGTGTTGTCCACGTTCAAAAAGAGCGTGCCGGCGAAGTCGCCGTTGCGCCGCCAGACTTTGACGAGAATCTGGTCGCCCTTCGCGGCCTTGCACAGGCGCACGGCATCTGCCGCGTCAGCGACGGGCTGGTGATTGACCTCGACGATGATGTCGCCGCGCATCAGCCGGGCCTCGGCGGCATTGGAATTCCGGTTCAACTCCGAAACGAGCGCGCCCTGGATGGTCAGCGGCACGCGCAATTGCCGGCGGATTTCCGGCTCGATGTCCGCCACGGTCACGCCGTCGAGCGCGTCGGGCATGGACTTGTCAGGCTGGGAATTTTTTTGTTCACTGGTGGAATCAGCGGTGGGCGGAAGTTCAATCAGCTTGACGGAAAGATTTGTCGCCGCGCCGTTGCGGATGATGGCCAGCGCAGCCTGCGTGCCGGGTTCGAGCTGTGAAAGGGTGATGTTGAAATTATCCGCGCCGGTGATGGGACGGCCATTGATGCCGGTGATGACGTCGCCGGATTTCAAACCAGCCCTGGCGGCGGGCGAATCCGCCTCCACGTCGCCGACGAGCGCGCCGTCCTGACCGGAGAGATTGAATTGTTTCGCCAGCCCGGCGTCAATGTCCTGCAATAAAATGTTCCCGGCGTAACCGCGCATGATTTTGCCGTCGCTGATGAGCCGTTCGAGGACGTGGCGCGCGAGATTGATGGGGACGGCCAGACCGATGCCCAGATTGCCGCCATTGGGGCTGACGATTTCGGTGTTGATGCCAATAAGCCGGCCTTCGGCGTCCACGAGCGCGCCGCCGGAGTTGCCTTTGTTGATGGCCGCATCGGTCTGGATGAAGCCCGGCCCGCTCCGGCCCAGCGCGCTGACAATGCCCATCGTCACTGTCTGGCCGATGTTGAAGGGATTGCCGAGCGCGAGAACGACGTCGCCGACTTCAAGCTGGTCGCTGTCCGCGAGCGTGGCGGCGGGCAGGCCGGTGGCGTCAATTTTCAAAACGGCCACGTCGGTCAGGTCGTCGCGGCCAACCAGCCGCGCGGGGAATTCTTTTTTATTTTCGCCGATGGAGATTTTTATCTCGTCCGCATCCGCGACGACATGGTTCGCCGTCAAAATATAACCGTCCGAGGTAACGATGACGCCGGAACCGAGGCCCTCCTTTTTGCGCGTGCCGCCGAAAAACTGGCGGAACACCGGGTCGTTCTGAAAGGGATTCCACGCCGGACGTTCCTTGATGAAACGCGTGGTGTAAATGTTGACGACGCTCGGCGCGGCTTTTTTAACGACGGGGGAAAAACTTGCGCCCAGGCGGGCGTCACGGTTGACCGGCGTGGTTTCGACGCGGACGACCGGGGCGTTTTCACGCGCGGACAAAACGAAATGCGCCGCCGCAAAAATGACCAGGCCGGCGCAAAGCAACCGGGCGGAAAGCTTTCGGGTCAATTTCATTTTCTGGAAAATTGACACAAACGGCGGACGGACGTTCAAAAATCTAGGTTACTTGCCCTGCTGCTGCTGGAGTTTTTGAGCGTCTTCGGGCTTGATGACTTCGATCTTCGCGCCCTTCTTCATTTCCTCGGCACTCGGAACTTTGATTATGTCGCTGGTGAGCGGCTGGGCGTTCACGGCCGCCGGCGGCGGCGGCTGGGCCTGCGCCGCGAGCAGTTCCACTTCAAAAATCAAAACGGAATTCGGCGGGATGCCGCGCTGGCCGTTCTCGCCGTAGGCCAGTTCGGACGGGATGAACAATTTCCATTTGGAGCCGACGTTCATTTTTTGCAGCGCCTCCGTCCAGCCATGGATGACGCCGCCGACCGGAAACTGCGCGGGCTGGCCGCGTTTGTAGGAGCTGTCGAACTCCGTGCCGTTAATCAGCGTGCCGCGATAATTTACGGTGACGACATCGCTGGCGGCAGGCATCGCGCCGGTGCCGTTGGTGATGACGATGTATTGCAGGCCGTCGGGCAAGGCGTTGACGCCGGGATTGTTTTTGTTCGTGGCGAGAAAGGCTGCGCCGGCGGCCTTGTTCGTCACGGCCAGCTCGGCCTGCATTTTCTGCTGCTTGACTTTGAATTCCTTCTGAAAGGCCGCGAGCGTCTCCTGCATCTCGGTCTGCGTGAGCAGCGTCGCGCCGCCGGATTGCACGTCCTTGATGGCGCGGGCGGCAATTTCGGGATCCACCTCCAGCCCCTGCTGCTGCCAGTTATGGCCGAGCATCATGCCGATGGCGTAGCTGACGCGCGATTTCTCGTCGCTCAACTGGTTGGTGTTTTCGGCCCAGACCACCGGCGCAAGACCGAGGCAGAGGACGGTTCCAAAAATAATTTTTTTCATGCTGTTCATATGACGGACGGTAATGATTGTGGATTGGAGAGACAAAGGCAATCCGGTTTTCGTTCGAAAATAATAAAATAGTCGGAACGGGGGAAGCCCGGTGCGAGCGGTCAATCCGAACCAGCGAGCAGTTAATTGCCCCCGGCACCTTTGATACATTGTTGAATGCGCCACAAGTCTTGCAGATCGTCGTCGCTATAGGCTGGTTCACCAAGGGACAGCCCGTTTTTGGACGCGCGCCATTTCCAGTGTTCCGCATGGCCGTCAGCAAATGTGATGTTGCATCCTCGCTGATGGCGGTCTGCGGGGATATCCAGCCAGTATTCCGCCCAAAACGAGTCGGAAGGAATAACTCCAAAGGTGGAATCCCAGATGTCGTTTTCGGCGGTATCTATGAAGACAAACAAAGCAGTCGAAACCTTGATTTCAGAGTATTTGCGAAAATGGTTGTCGGCGGCGCAATTGGCGCTGTTGCTCATGTTGTAGCTGCGTTTGCGCAACATATCCGGATGCCCGCTGATGGTGGACTGATCCGCCGGACAATGGTAAATGGCCGCATTCTGATTGTAGATGAACAGGAGCGAGGTGCTGGCATTGATTAGATTGGTATCCAGTGGCGCGAGGCCGCGACACCAAGTCATTTCGTCCTCGCCCAGTGTCGGGGCATTGGTGCTTCCCATTGGCACCTGATACACAAAATTATTCGGCGGGATCACGTCATCGTTGTCATGGGTATACATGTGCCAGCACAACTGTAGTTGCTTGAGATTGTTCAGGCAAACGATGGTCTGCGCGCGGCTTTTAGCCTGGCTCAAGGCGGGCAGCAGCATCGCCGCCAGAATGCCGATGATGGCAATCACCACGAGCAGTTCAATCAGCGTGAAGGCCGGATGGCCGGGGCGGCGGCACGGATTGGTGGGTTGGCGATGCACGGCTGTTTTCACGAATCTATTCCGGTCCGCTCCGTTCGCAACCGTTTTTTGCGCTCAATAAACCAGCATCTCCAATTCGCGCTGGCCTTTGTCCGTCAACTGCCAGCGGCTGCCGCGCTGCACGACGAGCTTGCGGCACGGATTGGCTTTTTGTTCCGCTTCATTCACCGAGAGCAGTTGGAACTTCGCCGTGCCCTTGATTTCCGAGGCGGCGCGCGGCATGAGCGCAAAGGCCACGCCGTTGTAGTTCAGCGCGATTTCGTAGCCGGCCACGCCGGCCTTTTCGGCGACGGGGTTTTTCAGCACGAGCGGCGCATAGCGTTTCAGATACGGAAAATCGGTCGCCCGCACGAGCACGCGGCACAGTTCCGTCTGGCTGCGGAGGTAATTCAAGAGGTTGAATTTCTTCACCGGGTTGTGTTCGGCAACCAGGATTTCGCGCGGGTCGAGGCCGTCGAGATTCTGGCCGTTGGCGCTGCCGTGGTCGTTGCGTTCGCCGGGCGAATTTTTCTTGAACCACGCGGCAAAACGGTCGTTGACGAAAAGATTCAGCTCGAAATGGACGTGGGCGCGTTCCTTCAAAATCGTTTCCGCGCTGGACGTGCGGCCCATGATGGCGATGGTTTCGCCCGCCTTGACCTTCTTGCCGGGAATGACGCCGGGCTGGATTGTGCCCAAGTGCGCGTAGAGCGAATAAATTTCAAGGCCGTCAATCTGGTGCGCGATGACGAGGTAACGCCCGTAATTGGACAGCCCCGGTTTGTTGTTGATATACCAGACGACGCCGTCGGCGGTGGCCATGACGGGATCGGTCGGCTCGCCACGTTTGTCATGCTGGAGGCTGCGGATGTCGAGGCCTTCGTGCATGCGCCAGCCGTCGTTGCGCACGCAGCCGAAACTGCCGCTGGTCCACGACCGGTCGGGCGTGGTCGGGGCGATGAATTTCAGATCGCTGCCGGCGTCGTAAAGCGCGTGGTTCGCCGTGGGAAATTGAAATGGCGATTGCGCGGAAAGTTTTGCGGCGGCAAAAATAATAACCGCAAGTGCGGCGCGGTGGGCGGCTGGCAAAATCATTTCATCTTCCCCTTGAGGATTTTTTTGGCGACTTTGTTCAGGCCGGACACGAGCTGGGCGGCCTCCTCGCGCGAGGCGTCCGGCGTGAAGGCGAAGACCCCGCTGGCGTTCCGGCGCGTGATGAGCGGCGCCGCGAGCCAGCGGCTGTCGCCGATCTTCTCGCTCCACTGGCCGAAGACGGCAAAATGTTTTCCGGGATTGGCCGCCGAGTATTGTTCCAGAGTCCACGCGCCGGTTTCATCGAACTTCAATTGCACGGCAAATCCGCCCGGAGCTTCCAGCAGCGTCGCGGCGATGATGTTCGCCTCGGTCAGAACCGGTTCGGTGGTGATGGACACCTGCACCGGTTGCGTCCGCAGCACGGAAATGGTCTTGCCGCTCGCGCCGACGTTGGCCGAGCTTTCGATGTGCAGGCGCAAAATGGCCGTCTGCTTGCCGTCTTTTTTCCACATGGCGCAGCCGGTAGCCAGCGACAAGACCGCAACCATCAGCAAAAAAGTGTTGAACCGACGCGCATAAAAATTCATAGTGCAGACACAAAATCGCAACCAGCCAACAAAGTAAAGACACATATGGGAAAACAATCCAACAAAACTGAACATAAAAAACGCCGCAAGGCCTACATCAAACGCCAGAAGGCCGTCATCAAGACCAAAAAGGCCGCCGTCAAAAAGAAAGCCTGATCGCTTTGCAAATCTAAAGGCCGTCTGCGGACGGCCTTTTTTATTTTTTCCTCGACGGAGCGCGGCTGTCCCAGCCGCAGCCCGCCCTTTATTCCACCGACTTTCTCCGGTCACGCACTGTGGCTGATCCGCAAAGCCTCAAGCCGTGCGCCGCAATTTTCCGTCGCCATCCATCAGCGCGACCAGATTAAAAACATCGCGCTGCGAACAAAACGCCACGTCCGCGCGCAGTGCAGAAATCGAAAGCAACCGCCGCCCGTTTTTGGAACCGGCAATCGCGGCGGACAAATCAGATTTCGACCGTAAAAAAGTCTGCCGCGCGATTTCGGCGGAATCCAAAAGTTCATCCGCCAGCAAATCCGTCAGCGCGCCCGCCGCCAGCACGTCTTCCAACGCCACGCCTTCGCCCGTGCCGGCGCACACGAACAAAATTTCTTCCGGCTGCGACTTGGTCAAAAACTTGGCCGTGGCCGATAAATTCAAAAACGATGAAGCCAGAATCATTTTCGCACCCGTGCAGGCGCGCAAGGCGCGCGTGCCGTTCGTCGTCGTGGAGGCAATGGTTTTTCCGCGAACTTTTTCCGGTGTGAACTCGCGCGGCGAATTGCCGAAATCAAAATCAATCCCGCCCGATTGCGCGGCGTGGATTTTTACGCCGTCGCGCTCGCCCGCAAGCAAAACATCCGGCTGCTGTTGGCGGATGGCGACGGCCTCGGAAATTTCGCTGACAGGAATGATTTCCTTCGCACCGTTTTGCAGCGCGGTGACGAACGTGCTCGTCGCGCGCAGGATGTCGAACACCACGCACGCCGTGGCCCGCAAATCGCGGCGGACGAGCGCAGACAATTCCGCCGGTGAAAGAATGGCATCAATTTTCATTTTGTTCCGGATCGAAGATTATTTCTTTTTCGTCCGCATGTAATGAAAAAGATACTGCTGCGCGTAGCCGGCGTGCGGGCCGAAATGCGTGGCGGCAAAGCGTCGCAGCCGTTTCTCGCCCGCGCGGCGGTGCGGAAAATAAAGCTGCTGCAAGGCGCGTTCAATCCACACATCCACCGGAAACGCGGAGTCAAATCCGTAGCCGAACAGCAAAACGCAGTCGGCAATCTTGCCGCCGACGCCGCGCAGTTTCATCAGTTCGGCACGGGCGGCGGAGTATTCCAGCGTGCGGATTTTTTTGAGGTCAAAGCTGCCATCGGCGATCTGCCGCGCCGCGTTCAGCAGGCTCGGCGCGCGGAATCCCATCTTGCAATCGCGCAATTCCGCTTCACTGGCAGCAGCGATGCGTTGCGGTGTGGGAAAGGAATTGTAGCGGCGGTCTACGACCGCCGAAACTTCGACACTTACCAAAAGCGACGGTCGCAGACCGCCGCTACAGGTATGGACAGGTTCGCCAAACCGTTCGCAGAGCAGCGAGACGATTTGACGGATTTGGACAATCTGTTTCGTGGAGGACAAAATGAAGGAGGCAAGACTTTCCCACGGGTCTTGCCGCAAAAGCCGCAGTCCGCGACAACTGGCGACGGCTTTGTTCATCGGCTCGTCGTCAGGAAAAGTTTTCAGCACGGCGGCCAGATCAATTTCCGTCTGGAGAAATTCACGGAGAAAATTCCAATCCGCAACTGGCGCGGAAGTTTTGGCGTGAATGCCGCCGGGTGTTTGGGTCAGGCGGACGAAATGTTTTCCGATGACGCCGTGCCAGGAATTTTCAATCGGTTGCCAGCGGAAAGCCTGGCCGGAGTCGAGTGTCGCAGCCAAATCATAGTCGCGGACGGGCAGGACAGTTTCAAATTGGTGGGGCGAGCGTCACCGCAAGCCGGGTTTTGCGAGTGACCACTGCGGCTCGCCGGGAGTCTCGCCCCACCGTTTCGGATTCACAGCCATTTATTTCAAATTGTAGCAGCCGAAGATTTGCACGCGCTGGAACACGCGGCCATCGCGCAGGGTGACTTCGCGCACGCCGAGATTGGTGACAGTTTCAAATTCGGCGGCCATGCGGGCGGGCGGCTGCAGCGGTTGCGGAATCTTTCCATACTGAATGCGTTCGTGGCGCAGCCATTTCCAAATCCAACCATGCTCCAGCGGATACGGGTCGAGGCGCACAACAAAAAGGGCATTGTCACCGTGACGATGCGCACGGTAATTGTAATCGTCCCAGAAAAAAAACTGGTTCGCGGGCGCGTCGGCGTCAATGCAATAGACGAGCGGATTGGTGGTCTGGGCGGCGGCGCGGGCGGGCAGCGAATAAAATGAATACAGCCCGGTCGTGCCGTAATGATCGGCGATGATGAAGGCGTTGGGATCAAACTTGGCGCGTTCGGCTTCGACGAGCAGCGCGGTTTCGCGCCAGCCGCGCACGCGATGCGACGGGTCTTTGTCACCGGGAATTTTATTGCCGACCAGACGGCCAATGAGGTCGCTGTCGAGCATGAATGCGGCGGCGATAATGCCGAGAAGAATTCCCGTTGCGAGCCACGGTTTCACGCGAAGTTTGCTTTCACTCCAGAACGCGATCATGAGGCAGAACAGCGGCGGCACGGCGGCAGCGATCCAGTTGGGCAGCACGCGCGAGTGGAATGAAAACAGCCAATAGCCGAGAAAAACCGGCGCGCTCATGCAAAAGAGAAAAAGCCAGAGCGGTTTTTCTTTGCGCCGCTTCCACGCGACGAACAGCGCCCACATGGCGGCGATAAAGAAAATCGGGTTCAACAATCCGAATTCTGCGCCGGTTAACTCGAAGAAATAATTAAGCGTCGGTTTCCATGTGCTGTGCATTCCGGCATCGCCCGCGACGTGGTTGACCGTAATCCAGCCATGCTGCGAATTCCAGATCAGGACAGGCAGCGTGCAGAGTGCGAACACGCCGAGCGCGAGCCACGGGCCGGATTTGCGCAGATGAATCCGTGCCGCCGGTTGCAGCGCGAAGAAAATTGCCCAGCAGACGAGTTGCAGCATCGCCGTGTATTTGCAGAGGAAGCCGAGGCCGAGCGCGAGGCCGACGACAAGCCAGTCGCGCGTTTTACCGCCGGGTTGCGCCGCGCGCCAGCCCGCGACGACGGCCCACATCCAGCACAGCACGAGCGGCGGATCAATCGTCATCAGGATCGAGCCGGCCACGAGCAGCGGCGTGGCGAAGGTGATGAGCAGCAGGCAAAACGCCGCGCGTCCGCCAATTTCGCGCGCCATGAAACGCAGCACCAGCACGCTCAAAATCGCGGCGAAGAGCGGCGAGAAAAAGCGCACGCCGAAATTTGTGTCGCCGAACAGCGACGTGCCCGCCCATTGGATGAACGCGATGCCCGGCGGCTTGCTGTAAAACTACAGCGCGAGATGTTTCGACCAGAGCCATTGATACGCTTCGTCTTCGCTCAAGCCGACGATGCCGCTGGCGAGATAAATCCAGCGGCCGATGAGCGCGAGAAAAATAACCGCATAGCCCAGCCGCAACCATTCGGTGTTGGATGTTGGATGTTGGATGTTGGATGTTGTTTTCTCTGGATTCAGTAGCGAAGGCAGTTGTTCGTGCCAGGTTGGAAAAAATTTCTGGCCGATAAAATTCCAGAGCGCCTGCGTTGAAATCACCAGGGCGATGGCGTAGCCGGCACCGAGAATGGCGCCGATGCAAACATCACTGGGATAATGCACGCCGCAATAGACGCGGGAAAACGCGACGCTGGCCGCGAGCGGAAACATGAACCACGCGCTGCGCCGGTAAAAAAGAAACGCGACCATAGCCAGCGCAAACCAGTTGGCGGCGTGCGCGGACGGCAGGCTGCCGCTCGTTGTGCAGCCGAGCAGCGCGTTCACGTCCGGCAGGACGAGGCAAGGACGCGGACGCGCCACCAGATTTCTAATGGTGCCGATGACGAGCGGGTCGCCGAGCGCGACGACGAGAACCATGAGCAAGGCGCAGATTTTCAACCGCGTGTTCGCAAAAAATAAAATCCACGGAACGGCAATGACAACGGCAATGAGCCACGGCACGCCGCGTCCGCTCAAAACCGGCATGAGCCAGTCGAAGAACGGATTGCTGATCGCGCCATTGATGAAATGGAAGAGCGCGAGGTCAAGCGATTGGAGCCAGTGCATCGCCGTGAGTTTAGCGGGAAATTAAAATTTGGAAAACTGTTTTGGAAAACCGGCGGTGCTTTCTACTTGGTCTCGCCGGCGATCTGCTTGAGGTCGGCAATCACGCCGGCCACGTCTTCGATGGCGGCACCGCCGCCTTCCAGGATATTTTTTACATCGTCAAGGATCGTCTGCTGCTGCGCGGCGGAAAGATGGGAGCTGTTGAAAATGGCGTGGATGTCGCGCGCGAATTTGGTCTGCTGCGCGGGCAGGATTTTTTTGCCCAGAACTGCGGACGTAAGGTGGCCGGCGAGTTTTTGAACGGAAGCGGAGGCCGGCTTGGAGCCTTGCGCGGCGGCAGATAAATTATTTAACAGCGATACTTTCTGGGTGGAATCCGCCTTGGCACCGGTGGCATTGTTGAGGGCGGCAAAATCGGCGCGGAGGCTGGCGATGTTTTGCAGGGTGGCTGCGAGGACGGGGTCAACGGGCGCGGCTTGCGGTGGCGCGGGCTGGTTTGGCTGCGCGGGGGCAATGCCTTGCTGCGCGTTGCTCTGGTTGACATCCCGTTTGGCCTGTCCCTTGGCAATCACATACGGATCGCCCAGCGCGACGCCCGCCGCCAGGAGCGCGCACAGAATCAGGAACAACGGTTTCATAAGATCAGTGGTTCGCCATCAACACCGAGTTTTTCGACAGCAGCGAAATGTAATCTTCAAGGATGCGCTCGGCCTCATCGAGCATCGGGTCAACTGCGGGCGGCGATTTTTTTGCGGCGGCGGCAGCGGCAGGTTTAAGGGTTGCCGAATTCGTGCCGGGGTTGTCTGAAACTACGGGCAGGACTGGTGATTCGACGTGTTCCGTCAAGCCCGGCTGGTCGGCGTTCTCCAGCGTGATGTCGTAGACTTTGATCGGTGACGGCTGGCGGACGAGGCGTTCATTGTCGCGTTCGCGGTTCTGCGTGGCGACGCGTTCGCGTTCCTTGATGGCTTCGCGCTCGTTGAGCGGCGCGGTTTTTTCCAGTTGGAATTTCTGGAACTGTTCGATGTCCTGTTTGATGTAGAGATAATCCTGATTCGTGGCGAGCCGCGCGTCCGAGCGGTCGTGGAGCTGTCCGAGATACGGCTGGACGAGGTTCAGGTTTTCATATTTCACCGGGCGGATGGTGTCCCACGGCAGGGCATTATCGAGCGCGCTTTCGCCGATGAGTGTGGAATAGTTTAGCACGTCGGGCAAAACGATGTCGGGGGTGACGCCCTTGAACTGCGTGGACGCGCCGCTGACGCGGTAAAATTTACGGATGGTGATCTTGATGGCGCCGGGGTCGTTGGTCGCGCTGATCGGCACGGACCAGTCGAACGGCAGCGCCCGGAGCGGGTTCAGATTTTGCACGGTGCCTTTGCCATGCGTGGAAGTGTCGCCGACGATGAGCGCGCGGCCATAATCCTGCAATGCGGCGGCGGCAATCTCCGAGGCGGACGCGCTAAAACGGTTGACCATGACGACGAGCGGGCCGTCGTAAAGTTGCGACGGGTCGGGGTCGGAATCCACCATGACATGGCGGTCGGGATTGCGGGCGAGGACGATTGGGCCGTCCTTGATGAACAGGCCGGTGAACTTCACCGCCTCTTCCAGCGAGCCGCCGGGGTTCGTGCGCAAATCAATGATGATGCCGGAAACATTTTCTTTTTTCAGTTTCTTGACGAGCTTGGTGACATCCACGGAAGTGTATTTGGGCGTCGCGCGGCCGGCGGTGCCCAGATCCACCGGCGCATAAAACGAGGGCAGGTCAATAATGCCGAGGCGTTTTCCATCCGGCATTTCGACGAGCTTGGCCTTGGCCTCCGAATCTTCGAGTTTGATTTCGTCGCGGACCAGCGTGATGACCCGGCGAACCGCATGGTCTTCGACCGGGCTGATGGTCAGGCGGACTTCGGTGTTTTTCGGGCCACGGATGAGCTGGACAACTTTTTCCAGTTCCATGTCCACGACATCCACGGGCGGGTTGCCGCCCTGCGCAACGGCGACAATGCGGTCTTCCGCCTTGAGCAATTTGGATTTCACCGCCGGGCCGCCGGGCACAAGCACCTTGATGGTGCAATAACCATCGTCCTCCTCCAGCCTGGCCCCGATGCCAAGCAGCGAGAGGTTCATCAGCATGGAGAAATCCTGGGCGCGCGGGGCGTTCAAATAATCCGAGTGCGGATCGTAGGCGTGGGCGAGCGCATTCAGATAGGCCTGAAGAACGCTGCCGCTGTCCAGGTTGGTCGTCATGTGCAAACTCCAGCGGTAATGTTTCGCGAGCTTGGCGGTGATGTTGGTGGCGGCATCGGCGGGCAGCTTGATGGTGAAAGCACCGTTGGTCTCGGAGATTTCACTCGACAATTTTTCCTGCAAATACTCGTAGCCCAGCCGTTGCCGCCAGAGCTGTTTCGCTTCGTCCAGATTTTTAGGAAACGGTGAGTGCCGCCGGTCTATAAGAATTTTTTCATCCGAGTTGAACTTGAACTTGTCCTGCTTCAGCAGTTCGTTCACATACGCCGAGTGCTGCTGGAAGCGTTTCAGATAACGTTCATAAACCGCAAAGGCCGGCGTCAGGTCGGCGGTGCTGTGGCCGCCCATGGTCAGTCCGTCGAGGTTGGTGCGATACACCGCAAACTCCGCGAGGTCGGACTGGAGAAAATGTTCGTGGCGCGGGTCGAGCGAATCAATGTAGCCGTTAAAAAATTTCCCGGCCAGCTCGGTGTCCAGCGGCCGCTGCGAATAATGATAGATTTCCAGCAGTTTGGCGGTGATGTAGGCGATCTTGGGATCGTTCGGGCCGGGTTTCAATCCCGCCACCGGGTTGGGAACGGGCGCAGGCGTTTTGGCCGTTTGGCAGCCCGCCCAGAGGGCCAGACCGACGACGACCGCAGCCAACGCGAGCAACGGGGTTTTTAAGTGACGCATGTTTATTTGCACAATTTGACTCAGATTAACCCAAACTGTTCAGTAAGGAAAACAAATTGCGGGCGTGGCCGGGGCGTGGAAAAATTTTAAGCCGTCTTCTCCGCCGCCAGAAAATCCAGATACTTCACGAATCGTTCCTTCATTTCCTTGCGCGGAACAATGGCGTCAATCAAGCCGTGGTCGAGCAGAAATTCGGCGGTTTGAAAACCCGGTGGCAGTTCCGCATGGGTGGTGTCTTTGATCACACGCGGCCCGGCAAAGCCGATCATCGCCTTCGGTTCGGCGAGAATCAAATCGCCCAGCGCGGCGTAACTGGCCATGACGCCGCCGTAGCTGTTGTTGGTAAGCATGCTGATGTAAGGCAGCCTGGCCCGCGCGTGGTAGGCGAGCGCGGCGGCGGTCTTGACCATCTGCATCAAACTGAACATCCCTTCCTGCATCCGCGCGCCGCCGCTGGTAGAGATGAGGATGACGGGCCAGTTGCCCTCCGTGCCGCGTTCAATGAGCCGGGTCAGTTTTTCGCCGACGACCGAGCCCATGGAACCGCCCATGAAACTGAAGTCCATCACGCCCAGCGCCACGCGGTGCGACCCGATTTTGCAGATGCCGGTGACGACGGCATCCATGAGCGTGGAAGCCTTGCGGTCGCGTTCCAGTTTGCTTTTGTAACTGGCGAATTTCAGCACGTCCACGCTGGTCATTTCGGCATCCAATTCCTGGAACGTGCAGGTTTCGACGAGCGAATGGATGCGTTCGCGCGCGCCGATGGGAAAATGATGCTGGCATTTCGGACAGACCTTCAAATTTGCGGCCAGTTCCTTGTCGAAAATTGTGGATTCGCACGCCGGACATTTAATCCAGAGACCTTCGGGAATCTCGCGTTTTTTGGTGCGGGTCTTGTCGGCGCCGAGCTTCGGCTTGTTGGGCAAAGTCGGCCGGCCCAGATGCGGCGTCAAGGCCGGTTCCATCTGCTTTACCCCAATCGTCTGCTTCGTCAAAAATGTCGTGGCCATGGCCCGGATTATTCAAAGTCCACGGGCGACTGTCCAGACGCAAACTTCCCCCGCCCCGGCCCCGCGCAACGCCTCGGCGCACGCGCTCGTGGTCGCGCCGGTGGTGAAAACATCGTCCAACACAATGATTCGCTTTGCGTCCAGCCGGACGCCGGGGCGGACGGCAAAGGCGTTTTTCATGTTCGCTGCGCGCTGTTCGCGGGTGAGCAAGGTCTGCGTGGCGGTCGGCGCGGTGCGCTGGAGAATTTTATTGTTCAACGGAATGTTGGCGGCCCGGCTCAAAGGTTGCGCGAGGAGTTCGGCCTGGTTGAATTCGCGTTCGCGCTGTTTGAGCGGATGCAACGGAACCGGCACGATGAAATCCCAGTTCTGGCCGCGTAAAACGGGAACGGCTTCGCGCAGCAGCAGGTCGGCGAGAAAATTTTCAAACCACAGGGCGCGCTGGTATTTGAAGCGGTGGATGGCTTCGAGGACAACGGTTTTGGCGACGACCGCCGAGCGTGCGGCGGTGAAATGCAGTTCCATCTCGCGGCAGTTCGTGCATTCAAACGTCGTCGTGAGGTCGCCGGCAAACGGCAGGCCGCAGCGTTCGCAGAACGGCGGACGGATGAAGCGGACATGCGACCAGCAGGACGGGCAGACGTAGCCGTCGCGCGTGGCGGCGCGCTCTTTGCGGCAGATCTGGCAGGTGGCCGGGTAAAGAAAACCCAGGCCGACCTCCAGCCAGTTGCGAAATGGTTTACCGGTCAACTGCACGCCGGGAAATTTATTTCGTTTGTGGGCGACAGGAAGACAATTCGGTGAAAAAGTTTTATTAGCAGCGGCGCGCGGCGTGTGTTAAATGTTTTTAACGATGGCGCGTGCTTCAACAGACAGTGAAATCACCGGACCGGAAAAGTTCGGACGGTTTAATTTGCGGGAGCTGCTCAACAGCGGCGGCATGGCCGACATCTGGCTCGTGTCAGATGAGCGCGGCAAACCTTATGCCCTGCGGCGGTTGAAACGGGAATTGCGTTTCAACTTCACGGCGCGGCGGCGGTTTTCGCGCGGCAACGAGATTTTATCCAAGCTCACGGAGAGCGATCACATTGTTGGTTACGTTGAGCATGGCAGCGATTATCTGCTGATGGACTACGTTGAGGCGGAAAATTTGAAGATGCTGTTTGCGCGGCAAGACCCGGTGCTGGTGGAAAACGTCGCGCAAATCCTGATTGATATGGCCAGCGGCCTGGGCGACATGCACGAGAGCGGTTATATGCACCTGGATTTCAAACCGGAGAATGTCCTGGTCTCGCGCAACGGCGCGGTGCGGCTGATTGATTTCGACCTCGCGCAGCCGATTCCTGAAAAGCCAATCAAGCTCTCAAAAAATCCCGGCACGCCCGGCTACATGGCACCGGAACAGTTGAAGCGCGAACCGCTCGACGCGCGGGCGGACATTTTTGCCTTTGGCGTCGCCGCGTATGAACTGCTGACGAACCACAAGCCGTTTCCGGGCGAAACCCCGGCGGAAATTCTCGCCGCGCAGATGGCTCCGGGCGGGCTGATTGCTCCACGCGAACATAATCCCGACGTGCCGCCGGCATTGGAGAAGGCCATTTTAAAGTGCCTCGAACGCGAGCCTGACCGGCGTTATCCGTTCTCCGGAATCCTCGTGCGCGATCTGCAAAACGCGCTTTACGTCTAGCACCGGTCAAAAACTAAAGCCGAACAGCAGGCGCACATTCAGGCGCTCGTGGCCTTGGAGTTCAAGCTGATGACTGCCGCCGGGATTGCCGGCAAAATTTGTGCCGTAAATCTGCGGCATCGCCGAGAGCGCCGCCCACCAGCCCAGCCGACGATAGCTGACGACCGGCCCGGCAAAGATAGCGGTGTTTTCCCACTGGTCATATTCTGGCAGTTCATTGTGGTCGCGGATTTCCACGCCGAGCGACCAGCGGCTGGTCAACTGCCGCGCGAGGCCGGCGGATAATTCCAGTTCGCCTTCGCGGTTGCGGAAATTTCCCGTCCATTCGGTCGCGTGCGTCAGGTTCACCGCCCATTTCCAATCGCCATGCCGCTGGCCGAGAATGATTTTCTGCTCCAGTTCGGCGTTGTTGCCATCGTAAGCCGGTTCGAGATACAGCGTCAGGCCGACGGCATGATCAACCGGATCAAGCACGAGGTAGCGGTTTTCCACGGACACCCCGCGCCACGCGTGCTGTGAAGTCGTCGCGCCGGTCGCCGGGTCGTTGAAAGATTCGTATTCATGGTTCAAGTAGAGCGCGACGGTGTAACGGTCCGTGACGCCGTGTTCAATCTCCTCGCGGAACTGCCAGAGCTGGTAATCCGACTGCCCGACCGCCGCGCTGCGGCCCGTGCGGAGCGTGACGGACTGCTCATATTCCCAATCGCCGCGCGGCTCAGTTTCGGGTTCGTAAGTGTAGGTGAAGATACGATTGTCGGCGGACGCGGTTCCGGCCACACACACCGCGCCAAAGATGACCGCGCCGAATAGAACTGAATTTTTCATACGGCCAAGACTAGGCGTAGAAAAAGTTTTGCGCTAACGGCCGCTTGCGAAAGATTAACGGCGGCTTGCGACTATTGCAGCCGCTGCGTCGGCGTCTTAATAGGATACAATCCCGGACAACAGCCGAACATCTCATGAAACGCCGCGCTGAAATGGCTCAAGCTGGAGTAGCCCACTTCGAGCGCAACTTCGGTGACGTTGAATTCACCTGCCCGCAACAGTTCGGCGGCGCGTTCCATGCGGAGCTGGCGCAGATGTTGCGTGATGGTCTGGCCGGTCTGCGCGGAAAAAATCCGGCTCAAATAAAAATGGCTGCAGCCGATCTTCTTGCCCAGTTCCTCCAACGGCGGCGGTTCGGCCAGATTTTGTTTCAATAAAAAGATGACCTGCTCCACGCGTTCCTGCGCGAGCCGCTGCTGGCGCGTGCAAAACATTTCCTCCCCGGCGGGCGGCTGGATGAAAAACGTCAGCGCGAGTTCCAGCGCCTTGCATTGATACCAGAGCGGCTGCGCGGCGGCATACACCGGCGGCTGCCGCAAAGTGGCGATGAGCTGCTGCTGGCTGGCCGAGAGCCGGACAATCGCGCCGGACACCAACTGGCACGGACAATTCTCCATCGCCGCGCGCACCACGGGATGCAGCGTGGCCTCTGTTCCGGCCAGATGCTTCGCGAGAAACGGACAGGAAAATTCCACGGTGAGAAACCGGTGCTGCTCGTTGGCGGAACGTTTCGCCGTGAGCGGCTCGTCCTGGCGATGATAAAATCCCGCCGTGTTCGACGCGAACTCGGTGCGGCTGCCCTTCCCCTCGACAAAACCGTGGCCGTCCAGATTCAAGCACAGTTCCACGCAGTCCGAATGAAAACTCGCCGCCCAGTCAATCTCCTGCCGCGCAAAAAAGTCGTGCCATTCCACGCTGAAACCCGCGCCGCGAAAATTTCCGAACAACGGCTGCCAGCCGCCGCCCACCTCGCGCCACGCGCCCGCCTCGCTGAACGGCGCAGGCCGGCGACGCATGGTTTTGATGGTGGATTCAGCGTTCATGGAAATACCGGCGCGCACGGAATGACGCACCCCGCCAAATTATTTGCTGATGCCGCGTTCGCTGGCGCGGACGAATTGGACGAGGTGTTTCACTTCCGGCAATGCGGGCAGTTCACTTTCAATTTTCGCCAGCGCATTCGGAATGGCGAGACCTTCGCGGAAAAGAATTTTGTAAGCCTGCTTCAGCGCGTTTTGCGACTCGGTGGAAATTCCGTGACGCTCGATGCCGACCTTGTTGATGGTCCGCGTTTCGCCCGGATTGCCGTCCACAATCATGAACGGCGGCACGTCCTGCACGATTTTCGAGCAGCCGCCGATCATCGAAAGTTTGCCGATGCGGCAGAACTGATGCACCGCGACGTAGCCCGCGAGAATCGCAAAATCTTCCACGATGATGTGGCCCGCCAGGCCCGCGTAGCCGGACATGATGATGCCATTGCCCAGAATGCAGTCGTGCGCGACGTGCGCCTGGATGAGGAGCAAATTATTGGAACCGATGACCGTCGCCTCGCCGTCGTTCGTCGCGCTGTGAACGGTCACGCCTTCGCGGAAAACATTGTTGTCGCCGATCTCCAGACGCGGGTTGCCGCCCTTCCATTTCAAGTCCTGCGTCTTGAGACCGAGGGCGACGAAGGGGAAAATTTCATTCCGCGCGCCAAGCTTGGTGTGGCCATCAATGACGACGTGCGAATATAATTTGCAGTTGTCACCGAGCGTGACGTGTTCGCCGATGACGCAGTAAGGCCCGACCTCGCAGCTTGGCGCAACCTTCGCTTTCGGATGAACAATGGCCGTTGGATGAATCATGAAAATTTCGAGTTGCGAATTTCGAATGGCGAATCAGGGAGACGTTCAACCTTTATTGGCTTATCCAAGCTTCGGGCGGTTTTTTTGGACTGAACCATTATCGCCACCAATTGACTCGCTTCGTTTTTGAGCCGCAAAAGTTCAGGATTATTCGCGCTGGATAAATTTTCAAGCAACTCAAACCAGTATTCAGATTCATCAGCTTCTTCTTCGACAATGGAAAGTTTGTTGATGAAATCCGCCTTGGATTTCGACCGGCAAGCCGCACGGTAATTTGCCCCGACAGACGTGCCGGCGCGCATTAGCTGGCTGGAAATCACCCGGAACTCCGGCTTGGCTGGCAACACTGAACAATAACAAAGCACGTCCAGCGCAAACCGCTTCGTTCGTTCTTTCAAATCATTGGTCATAGCGTGCCAGCCACATTCGCAATTCAAAATTCGCAATTCGTAATTTGTCAGGCGTCGCGGAGCATGAAAGTGATTTCGGCTTCGCTTACGATTTCGCCGTCCACCTTGCAGATGCCTTG
>Ga0209746_1000257_pt1 | contig 28295 bp, 19 predicted proteins | sample BarGraNGADG00211_3_FD_184496 | JGI IMG/M metagenome (GOLD analysis project Ga0209746, IMG submission 184496) | Arctic peat soil microbial communities from Barrow, Alaska - Barrow Graham LP Ref core NGADG0011-211 (SPAdes) (version 2) | ecosystem: Environmental > Terrestrial > Soil > Wetlands >... | reverse complement strand
ATACCTCATACCTCATACCTCATACCTCATACTTCACACCTCACACCTCACACCTCACACCTCACACCTTATTTATCCTCCGTCACCTTCACCTGATCGAACCATGCAATACCTTGTCCTGGCATCTTTAGAATAAGGTTTGTTTTAAATTTAGCCAGAGTATCATTCGGAATTGTAACAAATGTTACATATTGTCTCCATTCCTTATCCGGAATAAACCTTGCCCGTCCGAATTCACCAAGTAATATTTCAACATATTGAGGTATTTCTTTTTTTCCATATAGACGGGATTTTTCCTGGTTTGTTACATAGAAAAGTCTTCGCTCCGGGTCAGATTTTGCCCAGATAGATATTGTATAGGACGCACCAGCCTTAACATAGAATGGGAAGAACCTGATAGCCAGGCTTTTATTTTCTTCAGGGGTGATAATCCTCAGGGAATGATTACCCTCAAAATATTCCCGGGAGTCAAGAAAATAAGTTGCGCCTCTGTCACCTCCGGGCCTCGCATAACATGCTGAAGGCAGTCCCGGACCGGAGAGATCTTCAAACCCGGAGTCCAGAATGAGATTTGTATTTAAGCCATCTGAAATCTGCTTTTCAGGTTTAATGTTGATAAGATATACCTGTGATCCAAGGGCTGCAAGTTGATCTGTTATCACTCCTCCCTTTAATGAAACTATACGGTTTTCAAACAAAACTCTTGCTTGTGCGTTATAAAGCCCTGTTACTCTGAAGGAAGTACTGACCGGTTCATTCATCTTGTTAACTGCCATAATTATCAATTGTCCATTATGGATCCTGGAGGTAACAATAACATTTCTGGAATAAGATTCTACCGGTAAAGTCTCTTCATCAGATAGCAGCCATGGAGTCAACTCAGCTACCTCTATTGCCATTCTTCCGCATTCACTCCAAGTTGCTGCTGATTTAGGAAAGTAATTAAGGCCCTGACGTACAAAGTATTGAATCCCTGTTGCACCATTAATAATAGATTGCCATGTCATTGACCTTATTTCCTGAATAGTTGGTTCACGACTCCACAATTCACCTCCCCCGAAGGCCTGAGGTACGATCCAGAAAGGCCTCTTTCCCTTAAACTCAGCCCTTAACTGACTCGCTACATCCCCTGCCATTGTTGCAGGATAATCAGGTATAGGGTAGGGGTCTGCCATCACAATATCGAGGGCATCGGAATATTTTTTTGCTGTAATAAATGGCGCCATAAATACAATTGAAACCGGATGCCAGGGATCATTTTCTTTAACAGTTTTGTAAATCTCTTCAAGCTTGTCGGGTGTTATGTTTCTCCCATTTGGTTCATCTGAGATATACCAGCCAAGTAATGCAGGATGATCTCTGAAAGATATAATTTCAGCTATCAGACGTTTTCTTTTTTCTTCATCGCTCAGTCCTTCGATTTTCGATCCTACACCGCCTCCTCCCGATACCGAAAGCAGGTTATAATGTACCTTCATTCCCAGTTCGGCACAACGATCCATATAGGCTTTTCTTTCATTAATAGTTTCCGGATCTATCTTCTGATAGGGCGACATCAGATTAAATCCTTTAACAGCCTCTTCTTCAGGCATAGATGGAAATACAGGTGAATAACAATAAAAACCAAATGGGAAAAAAGGAAGTCTGTTTACTATCAATCCTCCAGTGAATCTGTCGGTCTTTACTTCATTCGATTTATAGGAAAGAACTACCAGATCGGTTTTTGCAAAGTATATTAATCCTGGACTGGATGCGGCTTTAATCGTTGCTTCAACTTTACAAACCGATGGTTTCATGTTAAGAATAAAAGACAATCTCAGAATATCTCTTCCAGGTATTCTATTCCATGAAGCAATGATTTCCTCCCCGATCTTAAGACTTATTGATAAATGATTTTTGACAAAGGCAGGAGGTATATGAAGAAGAAATTCACCATTCTTCTCATAAGAGTAAAAACTCTGACGTGATATTATCGTGAAAGATAATGAATCAATAGGTTGGCAAAATATGACAGTTGGAAAAAAAGTCAGAAAACTGATTAATAGGTATGCCCTGAATATTTTTATATTCATTGATTTGAAATTCTAATTATTGATATGTAAAAATAAGGAGTTTTAGTAAAAGTCTTAAAAATCGGCACTATTATTTATATATCTTTGAATAGCCTAAAATATTTGAGTTGAAGAGCCGATACTTCCCAATATTAATTATTTATTTATTGCTATTGACATCCTTGTCAGATGTTTATGCTCAACCGAAACGCTTACAATTCATGAAACTGACACCCGATGATGGTCTTTCCTCTTCGATTGTCTCGAGTATCATTCAGGACCATAAAGGATTCGTATGGATTGGTACTCCTGACGGGCTCAATCGTTACGATGGTTTCAAATTTGTTGTTTATAAAAATAATCCTGCAGACTCGTCCAGTTTGGTAGATAATGTTGTAAAGACAATGTTTGAAGATCATAATAAGAATTTATTAATTGGTACAGAAAATGGATTATGTTTATATGACCGGGGAAAGGATTGTTTTCTTAATTCCATGTTTGATAAATCATCTCCTTTAAGCGGAATAGCTTGTAGTATACTTAAGATTGTTGAGGATTCGAAAGGAAATTTATGGTTAGCGACAAATATCGGATTAATTTATTTCGACCGTATTAAAAACCAAATCATTCATTTTACTCATGATCCAAATAATCCCGAAAGCCTCAGCAATGATAATGTAGAAGCTGTATTCATTGATAGATTAAGCAGACTATGGGTAACGACCAGGAAAGGATTAAACCTGTTTCTTCCTGAGAAATCAACCTTTATTCATTTGACAACAAGTGAAAACTTTGCCGAAGATTTGTCAAATACGGTTTTTATCGATATTACAGAGGATCGGGAAGGAAATCTCTGGTTTGGAAGCACTGAAGGTCTCTATTGCCTGAAAATCAATAAAGAAGCTCAAATTACCAGGTTAATTCATTTCCAGCATGATAGTCATGATAAGTCAAGTCTTTCCATCAATCAGGTAACATCCCTGTTTGTTGATGATTCAGGAAATTTATGGATTGGTACTGAGAATGGCGGGATGAATCTATTTGACAAGGAAAATAAAAAATTCTGGCATTACGGTATAGATGATTATGATCCCCAGAGTTTAAATAATGAATCTATCGAGACTATATATCAGGATAAAGCAGGAAATTTATGGATTGGCACATATACAGGTGGTCTGAATATAGCTATGAAAAACAGGGATGCTATCATTAAATATCAAAACCTGCCCGGAGCGCCATTCAGTCTTAGCCATAATACGGTTACTTGTTTTTTGGAGGATCATCAGGATCAGATGTGGATCGGAACAGATGGGGGTGGATTAAACCTCTTTAATGAGAAGAAAAACCAATTCAAACGATTCAAAGTGGAAAATTCATCTCTGAGCAGCAACGCAATCCTCTCCATATTGGAAGATTCCAAAAATCGGATATGGATGGGTACCTGGGCTGGAGGACTGGTTCATTATGATTTCAAGACTGGATCGTTTGCCTCATTTACAACTAAAAACAGTAGAATTCCGGATGACAATATCTATGCTGTTGCAGAAGGCTATAATGACGATTTATGGTTGGGAAGTTTTGAACATGGCTTAATTCATTATCAGATAAATGAAAAGAAATTTACAGATTATACACCTGAAAACAGTGGCATAGGTAACCAAATGATCATTAAAATAACAAAATATTCCAAGAGCCGTCTGTTAATTGGAACTACTATGAATTTCCAGATTTTTTCTCCTGATGATGGTCGCTTTATAACGTATTCTTTTGATAAGAATAATAAAAATAGTCTGAGTTATCCCAGAGTAACCGATATCCTGGCTGAAAATGACTCTTGTATCTGGATAGGTACACCTGACGGACTTAACCGGTTTAATCCGATTACCGGATCCTTTATACGATATTATGAAAAGGACGGATTGCCAAATAATTTTATTAAGGGACTTATTTTACATAAATCAGGAGAACTCTGGGTAACAACTAACGGAGGTGTATGCAGGTTTGGTAAGACTAATGGTATTATTCATGGTATTTTTAAGAGTTTTACCAAAGCCGATGGAATGCAAAGTAATGAGTTTACTGAAAGGAGTATCCTTAAAGCAAAGAATGGTGCACTTTTAATTGGGGGCACAAAAGGTTTCAATATTGTTTACCCTGAAAAAATCACTGAAAACAAAACCATCCCGGATGTCCTGATTACGGACCTTAAAATATTCAATAAGAGTTTAAAACCGGGTGGAAAAAACTCCCCGTTAACTCAAAATATTACCGAAACAAAATCCCTGACTTTAACTCGTAATCAATCCGTTCTGACTTTTGCATTTGCTATTATGGATTTTTCAGCTCCCCAGAAAAATAAATATGCGTTTATGATGGAAAATTTTGACAAGGAGTGGATATATCCTGAGAATGTAGAGGAGGCAACTTATACAAATTTAAATCCGGGAAATTATATCTTTCGTGTAAAGGGATCTAATAATGATGGTTTATGGAATGAGACAGGAACTTCAATCCGGATTACAATCCTGCCCCCGTGGTGGAGCACATTATGGTTCAGAATGATTATTGTTTTTGCGACAATCTTAATATTTACTTTATTTTTTCTTTCACGTGTCCGGCAATTGAAAAATCAGAAAATACTTCTTGAAAAAACAGTAGCAACTAAAACTGCTGAATTAAATGAACTCAATGCCTCAAAAGATAAATTCTTTTCAATTATTGCACATGATCTGAAGAACCCTTTCAATACCATTATTGGTTTTAGCGAGATGATGAAAGAATCTGTAAAATTAAATGATTCTGCAACATTTTATGAGTATTCTGTAATGATAAATACTGCCGCAGTTCAAACACTTCGGTTACTGGAAAATCTTCTGGAATGGGCAAATTCACAGCGTGGGAACCTATCATTTACCCCAGTCCCGATCAACTTAAGTGAATTAATAAAAGATGAATTCATCATGGTAGATGAAATGGCGATTGGCAAAAACATCGAGCTTAAGAACTATGTCAATGATTCATTAACAATAATAGCAGATAAAAATATGATCAGAACCATATTACGAAATCTGATTACGAATGGTGTTAAGTTTACACATAAAAATGGACAGGTTCAGGTAAATGCAGTAACCTATAAAAATCATGTGGAAATAGCAGTATCAGATAACGGTCTCGGAATGACGAAGGAGACAATGGCAAAACTTTTCAGAATAGACGCTAACCTCTCAACCCATGGTACAGATAATGAGAAGGGAACCGGTCTTGGATTATTCCTGTGTAAAGAATTTGTTGAAAAACAAGGAGGGCAGATATGGGTTGAAAGCGAAGAAGGGAAAGGGAGTACTTTTAAATTTCGTCTGCCTTTCGCTAAAAATCAGCCTGGTCATCCCATTTAGATTTCCATTTTATTCTATCTGAAATATCAGGATAACAAAAAATTTTATTCAATAATTCTCTCAGGACTTATGCTTGCATTTGTATTTCTTAAAAAGATTTTAATATCATGCTTTCCGCAGGAACTTGTCAATTTCTTTAGCAACTTTTCTACCAGAAGCAATTGCATTTACAACCAGGGTTGCCCCGCTAACTGAATCGCCGGCAGCGAAAACTTTTTGCCTGTTTGTCAATTGAGTCTGATCAACCTTTATATTTTTTCTCTGATCAAGTTCTAATTCAAGCTCTGAAAGTAATCCTTCCAGAGCAGGGTGAACAAACCCCATTGCAAGCAAAACAAGATCAGCATCAATAATTCTGCGCGTATCACGGACGACCAGCATGGTATATTTGTCATTTATTGGATTCCAGACCACATCTTCAACTTCAACGCCGGTTACATGATTATCTGTTCCCAGGAATTTGACAGTTGCCAGGTTCCAGTATCTTTCGCATCCTTCTTCATGGGAGGTGGATGTCTTCAGTATTTTTCCAAAGTATGGCCAGGGATTATTATCCGACCTCCTCAGTGGCGGTTTTGGCATAATCTCAATCTGGGTTATACTTACAGCTTTCTGCCGGGTTGATGTTCCGACACAGTCGGAGCCTGTATCTCCGCCTCCTATTACAAGAACCTTTTTTCCTTCAGCATTAATATTACTCGCTGAGGCAGGTATATGACCTGAATTCACCCGATTTTGAAGTGAAAGAAAATCCATTGCAAAATGGATGCCATTAAGATCCCTTCCTTCGGCTACCAGATCGCGCGGATGAGTTGCACCAATAGCAATGCAGATTGCATCGAATTGCTCAAGGATCTCTTTCCCGGTAATGTCTTTGCCGATATTTATTCCTGTTCTGATGATAACACCTTCCTTAATCATCAGGTCGAGACGTCGGTCAACTGTAGCTTTGCTAAGTTTAAAATCAGGAATACCAAATCGAAGCAATCCACCTGCTTTTTCATCTTTCTCAAAAAGAGTCACGAGGTGACCCGCTTTATTTAACAGATCAGCAGCAGCCATTCCGGCAGGACCACTGCCAATTACCGCAACACTTTTGCCAGTCCGGGTTTTTGGAGGTTCCGGCTTAATATATCCTTCAGTAAAGGCCTTTTCAACAATTGCTACTTCATTTTCCCTGATTGTTACCGGTTCCTGAATGATATTCAAAACGCAGGCGTGTTCACAGGGTGCAGGACAAATTCTTCCTGTAAATTCCGGAAAATTATTTGTTGCTGCAAGGCGCAAATAAGCTCCTTTCCAGTCACCTTTATATAACAGATCATTCCATTCAGGAATCAGATTATCGACCGGACAGCCCCAATGGCAATAGGGCGTGCCACAATCCATACATCTTGCAGCCTGGAGCATCCTGTCTTCACTATTCAGTACCTGTTCAACCTCGCTGTGGTCGCCGATCCTTTCATTTAAAGGTCTGTTACCCGCTTCCTTCCTTTTTATCTTGAGAAATCCGCTTATATCAGTCATATTACCTTCTTATAATTCGTTATTCATATTTTGTTTCGCGTTCCGCCCTGTGCCCTGTGCTCTGTGCTCTGTGCTTTTTTAACTGGCGCTTATTTCAAGATCGATCTCAACATCAGCAATTTTCTTTCTTATTTCTTCAAGTTTTTGTTCCTGAAGAACCTTATTAAAGTCATACGGTATGACTTTGATGAACATCGGGATATATTTGTAAAGATCATCGAGTATCATCTTTGCTTTTTTACTTTTAGTAAATTGATAATGTTTTGAGATGAGTTTAGTAAGCTCATTTATATCGCTATGATCTTCTACAAGGGATAATTCGACCATACCCATATTGCAGTAAAAGTCAAAATCCCCGTTTTCATTAAATACATACGCGACACCACCGCTCATCCCGGCTGCAAAATTGCTCCCGGTAGTTCCGAGAACAACAACCAGTCCTCCTGTCATATATTCACAGCAATGGTTTCCTACACCTTCAACTACAGCGCTCGCCCCGCTGTTTCGTACTCCGAAGCGTTCACCGGCAACACCGGAAATATATATTTCACCTCTGGTAGCGCCATAAAGAACGGTATTCCCAATAATAATATTTTTATCGGGCTCAAACGTAGAGCCAACAGGGGGAACAACAATAATCCTTCCGCCGGAAAGACCTTTCCCGAGGTAATCATTCGAATCACCCTCAAGATATAGTTCAATACCCGGTGAAAGAAATGCTCCAAAGCTCTGACCTGCCGATCCGTTAAATCTGCATTTTATTGTCCCGTCCGGAAGACCCACTGAACCATAGAGCATTGCAATCTTGCCTGATAGCATGGCTCCTGTTGTTCTGTCGGTGTTATGGATAGATCTTTCTATTAAAACCGGCTGTTTATCTGAAATAGCCTTTTCAGCTTCAGCAATCAGTTCTTTATCAAGGATGTGATCAATTTTGTGATCCTGAACATCACAACAATGCATAGCATTATCGAATGATTCTGTTGGTTGTGTAATGAGTGCTGAAAGGTCCAGATTTTTGATCTTCCAATGGTTAACTTCCGGATTTCTTTCCAGGAGATCAAACCGGCCAATTATGTCATCCATTTTTCTATAGCCAAGTTCAGCAAGGAGTTCACGTACTTCTTCTGCCAGGAATTTGAAATATGTTACAACATTATCGGCTTTTCCTCTGAATCGCTTTCTCAATTCCGGATTCTGTGTTGCTACGCCTACGGGACAGGTGTTGAGATGGCATTTACGCATCATCACGCATCCCAAAACAATAAGCGCTGATGTCGAGAATCCAAATTCCTCAGCGCCCAGCAAGGAAGCGATGATTATATCCCTTCCGCTTTTCAACTGTCCGTCAGCCTGAATAATCACTTTTCTCCGCAGGTTATTCATTACAAGAGTTTGCTGCGTTTCTGCGAGACCAATTTCAAGAGGCAATCCGGCGTGTTTAATTGATGAGGAAGGACTGGCGCCGGTTCCACCTTCATATCCGCTTATTGTGATGAGATCAGCACCTGCTTTAGTTACACCGGCTGCTATTGTACCAACTCCGCTTTCAGAAACCAATTTCACACTTACCTTAGCCTTTGGATTAACATTTTTCAGATCGAAGATAAGTTGTGAAAGATCCTCAATTGAATAAATATCATGATGAGGTGGTGGAGAGATAAGAGTTATTCCCGGTATTGCATACCTTGTTTTGGCAATTATCTTATCCACTTTATGCCCAGGCAACTGGCCGCCTTCACCAGGTTTTGCTCCCTGGGCGATTTTGATCTGAAGCTCATCAGCATTTACAAGGTATTCGGTTGTCACTCCAAAGCGGCCGCTGGCCACCTGTTTAATAGCGCTTCTTACGCTGTCCCCATTTTCAAGTGGTTTAAAACGTACAGGGTCTTCGCCTCCTTCCCCTGTGTTACTCCGTCCGCCAATGCGGTTCATTGCAATAGCCAGCGTTTCGTGTGCCTCACGACTTATTGAACCATAAGACATTGCGCCGGTGACAAACCTTTTCATTATCTTTTCAATTGGTTCAACCTCTGCTATCGGGATTGGATTCGTTTTTATCCTTAACAATCCCCGAATGAAACCCGGACTTGCAGTATCGGCATTTACCCGGTTAGTATACTCTTTAAACTTTTTATAATTTCCGGTACTGGTGCTCCATTGTAAAAGAGAGACGGCTTCAGGATTCCACGCATGATGCTCACCATATTTCCGGTAAGAATATACTCCTTCGGTAAGTATATCCGGTTGCTGTTCCTGAATAAAAGCTTTTCTATGCGGGATAAGTACTTCCTCGGCAATCTCATTCATTCCTATACCACCGATCCTTGAAGTTGTTCCCGCAAAGTACTTATTTATTATATCAGTGTGAATACCAACAGCTTCAAAGATCTGAGAGGATCTGTAACTTCTGAGGGTACTGATTCCCATCTTGGACATAATTTTCAGAATGCCTTTATTGACTGCATTAACATAATTCTCCTCTGCCTTCTGATAGTCGAGCTGTATTGCCTTTTCTTTAATAAGCTTGTCAATTACTGCAAAGCACATGTATGGATTAATGATACTTGCCCCATAGCCAAAAAGTAGTGCAAAATGCATTACTTCGCGAGGTTCAGCTGATTCCACTACAATATCAATCTGCATCCTTTTGCGGGTTTTAATAAGGTGGTGATGAACTGCAGAGACTGCAAGTAACGATGGGATAGGTGCGGTATTTTCACTAATACCACGGTCGGATAGTATAATATAGTTTTTCCCTTCATCGACTGCTTTTTCGGCATCTTTACACAATTGTTCAACAGCATCCTGCAGTCCTTCAGCACCTTTCCCCGCATCAAAGTGCAATTGAAGGTTTGCCGCTGAAAATCCTTTGTATCTTAAGTTTTTGACAACCTGAAAATATGTATTGGATATTACAGGATTCCTGAACCGTACCATTTTTACATGATCCGGAGTTGTTTCAAGAAGGTTTTGCTGCAAGGATCCAAGATAACCAGACAGTGTCATTACGAGCTCTTCTCTGATCGGATCGATAGGCGGATTTGTAACCTGTGCGAACATCTGTTTGAAATAGTTAAATAACCTGTATGGTTTTTTTGACAATACTGCAATAGGAACATCGTTGCCCATCGAACCGAGTGGTTCCTTTCCTGTGGCAGCCATCTCCTTGATAATCTTGTCAGTATCTTCCAGTGAGTAATTAAAAGAAGTAATATATTTATCGTATTGATCTCCCATATCAGGTGACTCCTTATGGCTTGTCTCAATCTTTTCAAGTTTGACCATATTCTGTTGGATCCATTGTCCATAAGGATATTCTGCGGCCAGCTCCGCTTTCAGCTCCTTATCGTAGAAAATCTTACCAATCTCAGTATCAACAAGAAGCATCTTCCCGGGTTTTAACCGTCCTTTCTCCCTGATCTCCTCAGGGGCAAATGTCTGAACACCCGCTTCCGATCCCATAACTATCAGGTCATTTGTTGTAATGACATATCTGGAAGGACGGAGCCCGTTTCTGTCAAGCATCCCGCCAATATACCGGCCATCAGAGAAAATCAGAGAAGCAGGACCATCCCATGGTTCCAGAAAAGTAGAATGATACTTATAAAATGCCTTCAATTCAGGTGAGATGGGATTCTTATCATTTATTGATTCAGGAATCAGGACAGACATTGCATAAGGTAGTGATTTACCACTCATTATCAGAAATTCTAACACGTTATCGAGCGATGCTGAATCACTCTTGTCAGGTTCAATAATCGGATACAACCTGGTAAGATCGCCCAGTTTCTCGGATTGAAGGATTGATTCTCTTGCTTCCATCCAGAATCGGTTTCCTTTTATTGTATTTATCTCTCCGTTATGTCCCAGCATCCTGAATGGCTGAGCCAGATCCCAGCTTGGAAATGTATTTGTACTGAATCTCGAATGAACCAGTGCAATTGCACTTTGCAATCGCTCATCATTAAGGTCGAGAAAATATTCGCCAAGTTGAATCGAGGTAAGCATACCTTTATATACAAGTACTTTTGTGGAAAGACTTGGTATATAGAAAAAACTCTTTTGTTTAAGGTTTGAATTGCGGATTGCGATTTCTGTCCGTTTCCTTATAATATATAATTTGCGTTCCAGATCTGCCTGTTGAACATCTGCTCCCAGAAGAATCTGAAGGATTTTGGGCTCTGCAGCGCGGGATATCTCACCAATGACTGAACTATTGCGTGGAACTTCACGAAAACCGATCAGATTGACACCTTCTTCTTTAATTATAGTTGTAAGAATCTCCTGGCACTCAGCTGCGTCAGAACTATCCTGCGGAAAGAATATGAGTCCTGTTCCAAACTGTCCTTCCGGTGGAAGTGAATAGCCCTGGATAAGGTAAAAATCCCTGGGAATCTGTATTAGCACTCCTGCACCATCTCCAGTTTTACTATCGGCCCCTTCCGCACCACGGTGAGCCATATTTATGAGTATATCAAGCCCCTGCCTGATAATCGAGTGAGACTTTTTTCCTTTGAGATGTGCAACAAATCCAATCCCGCAACTTCCATGCTCAAACTCCTGTCGGTACAATCCCTGCTGCTTTGGGCGTTCTTTTTTCATAATGATTGCCTTAATTATACTTCTGTTTTATACAAAAAAACCGTTCTCTGTGTTTGAGAGAACGGTCATCCCGAATCCGATATCAAACACCATTCTCAGTCAGTTCCAATTAACCTATTAATGAAGTGTGATATTATAGATTTAAAATTATTCATTTATTTTAATATATTCCGACAAATATACTACTTATTCTTTCAGATTGTCGTAAAAAACAATAAAATAATTAACAAAAAATTGAAAATATTTAAAAAGTTGTAAACCTATTAATTAACAATACACATATATTTATTATCAATATTCCCGTTTACCAATAACATTTTTATACATTTTATTGTTACCTTGTAATTAATTAAACAAGAGTATATTTTTTTCAATCTCACATCTGATCAGATTTTTATGGAAAATCCCAGGAACCTTATAATTGTAATTTTTGGAGCTTCAGGAGATCTTGCTTCACGGAAATTGATCCCTGCAATATTTTCATTGAAGACTCAAAAACTAATGCCTGAAAAATATGCAATTTTTGGCGTTGGCAGGTCAAAACTCTCAACAGAAGATTTCAGAACAAAAATGAGTTCGGCAATCGTCTCATATTCTGAGGAAAAAGTTACTGACCAGAATCTTATATCTGATTTTGTAAAGGATCTTTATTATCATGCTTTGGATAATAATTCTGAGATTGGGTATTCGGAGCTGAAGACATTCTTAACGGAAGTTGATAATAAATATGGAATCGGTGGCAACTATATCTTTTATATGGCAACTCCACCAAGTACGTATGAGGTTATTGCTGTAAATCTGGCAAAATCAGGGCTGAGTGATCAGGGAAATGGGTTCCGGAGAATAATAATTGAAAAGCCATTCGGATATGATCTTGAGTCGGGCAGGAAACTAAACAAGACATTGCATGACCTGATTTCTGAAGATCAGATCTTCAGGATTGATCATTATCTTGGAAAGGAAACAGTTCAGAATTTGCTGGTTACAAGATTCGCTAATGGAATGTTTGAACCACTCTGGAATAGAAATTATATTGACCGGATCGAAATAACTTCTGCAGAAAATATGGGAGTTGGGGAGAGAGGTGGTTATTATGATGGTTCAGGCGCTTTGAGGGATATGGTCCAGAATCATCTGCTTCAGATGGTTGGAATGACAGCAATGGAGCCACCTTCATCACTGGATGCCAATGCTATCCGTAATGAAGTGTTAAAGGTTTTCCAGTCGTTACAACCTATCAGGGAGGAAGATGTACCAAACCAGGTAATCAGGGGGCAATATACAGGATCGCTTATCCGCGGGGAGTGCGTTACAGGTTATAGACATGAGAAAGGTGTCGCAATTGATTCCAGAACAGAAACGTATGTAGCGATAAAGTTCTTTATTAACAACTGGAGATGGGGCGGAGTACCATTTTATATGCGTACAGGAAAAAGACTGCCAACGCGCGTTACTGAGATTGTCATACATTTTAAGCAAACACCTCACCATCTGTTTCGGAGAGAATCCGGAAAACTATCTGCTAATCAGCTAATTATACGTATTCAGCCTGATGAGGGCATTCTGCTTAAATTTGATATGAAAGAACCCGGAGCCGGATTTAATGTGAAGAATGTAAATATGGATTTTCATTATAAAGACCTCGCTGATACCCGTGTCCCTTCTGCTTATGAAAGGTTACTCCATGATGTTATGGAGGGAGATTCGACTCTATTTTCACGAGACGATGAAGTTGAAACAGCCTGGAAATTTCTTGAACCAATCCAGAATGCCTGGGCAAATAACAAAGCTATCAAAATCTTTGGTTATCCCGCCGGAACATGGGGACCTGAGCATGCAAATGAACTTATCGAAGGGGAGGGATTAACCTGGAGATATCCATGTAAAAACCTCGCGGATGAGGAACTATATTGCGAATTGTAAACGGTGTACCCATATAACGGCATAACGAAATTGGATAAAATTGTAAAAATATTCCCTACACCTTATGATTTAGCAATTAAATTTGCGGAGGAGATGGTTAATATGATAAAGGAATCGGTAAAGAATACTAAACTTTTTACCATAGCTTTATCCGGAGGCTCCACTCCTGAAATAGTATTTAAGATGCTTGCAGAAAATTATGCAAAGTCTGTACCCTGGGAATATGTCCACTTCTTTTGGGGCGATGAGAGATGTGTCCCTCCTGATAATTCTGAAAGTAATTTTGGAATGACAATGAGAAAATTACTCTCTAAGATTGAAATACCTTCCCTGAACATTCACAGGATAAAGGGTGAAGATGATCCTGAAAAAGAGGCCTCCCGTTATTCAGAGGAAATTTTACTCAATACCGGAAAAAGAGAGGGAATTCCGGTATTTGATCTTGTGCTTCTTGGTTTAGGAGAGGATGGACACACAGCTTCTATTTTTCCGGGACATCTGGAGTTGATGAAATCTGATAAGATATGCGAAATAGCATTTCATCCTGTTACTCTTCAAAAAAGAATAACACTTACGGGAAGGGTGATAAACAATGCTGAGACTGTCACTTTTCTTGTCACAGGTAAGAAGAAAGAGGCGATTGTTGAAAAGATATTAAAAAATAAACCATCAGATCAAAACTATCCGGCATCTTATATTGTTCCTGTCTATGGCCGGTTATATTGGTTCCTCGATAAGGAAGCAGGGGGGCATAATAACCGGTGAATGCTCTCAAAACATAATTGTGGTATCAGTATTGAATGATTTTTTTTATATTTGGGATAACTTTTTATTCACTTAAAATAAGTAGCCATGTCACACGAAAAAGCTAAAGAACAGACAAAGAACAAAAAAGAACCTGCAAAGAATCTGAAAGAGAAGCGCCTCGCTAAAAAAGCTAAAAAAGAAGAAAAGAAAAGGCAGTAAAAAATTGTCTTGATGTATGGTGTCTTAGAGTCATTGATATAAAAAAGTCCCGCTCTCGGCGGGACTTTGAATAATAAATCTTGGTATGGATAAACTAAGCTAGTCTTACGTCTACTGCATTAATTCCTTTTTTACCTTCCTGAAGTTCAAATGTAACTTCATCATTCTCTTTTATCTGATCTTTAAGACCTGATACGTGTACAAAATATTCATTATCCGAATCTGCATCTTTAATGAATCCGAATCCTTTTGATACGTTGAAAAATTTCACTGTTCCTTTGTTCATTTTATTCTATTTTTAAATTAATGGCGCAAGATAGTTATTTAATTTGAAATAATATAAATTATTTTAGAATATTCATATATTTAAAGAATCAGCACATTCAAACAAAAACCTGAAAAGGGAATAGACTAGAACACTTTTCTTTACAGAAAATATTAAATCAGAACAATCAACACTAAATATATTTACTTTTATCGCTTTATTTATTAAGACGGCTATAATTATGAAAAGGTCATTTATTCTTTGGTTGACATTATTGTCTTACGCATTTAATGTTTTTGGACAGGTCAACTTTCAGACTGTCGCAGAAAAATCTGATTTTAAATCAACCTCAGATTATAATGATGTTAGAATTTTTATTGATCAGCTGAAAAAATCGTCACATTATATCAGGACAGAGAGTATTGCCACTTCAGTCGAGGGAAGGGAAGTCCCACTTTTGATAATTGGAAATCCATTACCAAAGTCTCCAAATGACCTGGTTAATGATAAAAGGATTGTCGTATATATTCAGGCAGATATTCATGCAGGTGAAGTTGAAGGTAAAGAGGCTACGTTGATGTATGTCAGAGATCTGCTCTCGGAGAAAAACCCTGAAATGCTTAAAAATATTGTCCTTCTTATCTGCCCGTTATTTAATCCAGATGGAAATGAGAAGATCAGCCCTCTTAACAGAACCTATCAGAATGGTCCGGTAAATGGAGTAGGAGTGAGATATAATGGCCAGTTTCTTGACCTTAACCGGGATGCTATGAAGGCTGAATCGCCTGAAGTAAGAGGAGTATTAAAAAATGTGTTTGACAAATGGGATCCTGCTGTTTTCATGGATTGCCATACAACCGATGGATCCTACCATATAGAACCGACAACATTTACATGGATGGTTAACCCGAATGGCGATAATTCATTAATAACTTATATGCGCGAAAAGATGATGCCGGATATGTCGAAGACACTCTCTGGTAAGTATATGGTCGAAAACTGTTTTTATGGTGAATTCTACGATATGATGGATCCTGACAAAGGCTGGGTGCTGGATGCTTCCGAACCTCGTTACCTGAGCAACTATTACGGGATAAGAAACAGGTTGGGTATTCTTAATGAAAATTACGTTTATGCTGATTTCAAATCGCGGGTCATGGGTTGTTATTATCTGATACACTCTTTGATAGATTATGCCTCTGTTCATAAATCCGAAATAGAAAACATGTTAAAGGACGCTGATAAAAGGACAATAGCACGAGGTACTAATCCTGCTGTAACTGATTCTTTTGCAATTGAGTACAAGGTACGTCCTTTACCGGGAAAAGTCACTGTCAAAACATATGAAGCTGAGCTTATTAACGATGCTGACGGTAGAAGGAATTACAAAAGGACCGACAGACGGAAGGATGTAACAATACCTTATTATATTGATTATTATCCGACAATAAATGTAAAATTTCCCTTTGCTTACCTTATTACTACTCACGATCCGGCTATAACTGATATCCTGAAGATACACGGTATTAAGATAGAGGAACTGTCAGCTGATACTAAAATTGATGTTCAACGCTTTGAAATAAGCGAGCTTAAAGGAGCAACGAAGCTAAACCAGGGGCATTATACTAATTCTATTAGTGGAAAGTACATTAGTGGTCAGATTGATTTCCCTGCCGGTTCTTTAGTAGTAAGAACTGCTCAACCGCTTGGGAATCTGGCTGCATATTTGCTTGAGCCACAGTCGAATGATGGGTTGGTAGTCTGGAATTATTTTGACCGTTACCTTGTACCTCAGTGGGGTACGGGTTATAATCCGTTTCCGGTCTATAAAATTCTGAATAACACCGGAATAAAAACAAAACTTATTATGTAATAAATATTTTTTTATCACCTTTGGTACTGAAAAAACAAGGCAATATATCTGAACATGAGAAAATGGCGAGTTGAAGATTCGGCTGAATTGTATAACATAAACGGATGGGGAGTTGATTACTTTTCCATAAATCAGAAAGGAAACGTTATTGTTACTCCTAAGAGAAACGGAATGTCGGTTGATCTTAAAGATCTTCTTGATGAATTGATCTTATCCGACGTGTCCACACCGGTACTGGTAAGATTCCCTGATATTCTGGATGATCGTATCATAAGTATATCGAAATGTTTTAAATCGGCTTCAGAGGAGTACGGTTACAAAGCTCAGAATTTTATTATCTATCCGATAAAGGTGAATCAGATGAGGCCTGTTGTCGAGGAGATTGTGAGCCATGGGAAAAAATTTAACATAGGTCTTGAGGCAGGTTCAAAACCTGAACTTCATGCTGTGATTGCCATTAATACTGATCCGGAATCCCTGATAATCTGCAATGGGTATAAAGATGAAGATTATATTGAGCTGGCACTTCTTGCACAGAAGATGGGCAAGCGAATATTTCTGGTAGTTGAAAAACTTAATGAACTTAAGCTGATTACGTCAATTGCAAAACGACTGAAGATAAAGCCAAATCTTGGGATCAGGATTAAGCTCGCCAGTGTTGGTAGCGGAAAATGGGAAGATTCAGGCGGAGATATAAGCAAATTCGGATTGACTTCGAGCGAACTTCTTGAAGCGATTGATTATATTGAGAAAAATAAGATGAAAGATTGTGTCAAGCTCATCCATTTTCATATTGGCAGCCAGGTCACAAAAATCAGGAGGATTAAAATAGCCCTTCGTGAAGCATCTCAATTCTATGTTCAGCTCCGGTATCTTGGCTTCAATGTGGAATTTGTTGATATCGGCGGTGGATTGGGTGTTGATTATGACGGGACTGGTTCTTCAAACAGCGAAAGTAGTGTTAATTATTCGATTCAGGAGTATGTAAATGACTCCATAAGCACGTTTGTCGACGTGAGTAATAAAAACAACATTCCTCATCCTAATATCATAACCGAATCAGGCCGGTCGCTAACAGCACACCACTCCGTTCTTATCTTCGAGGTTCTGGAGACTACAACAGTTCCCTCGTGGGATACAGAGGACCTTCTTAATGATTATGACCATGAACTTGTGAAGGAACTTTTCCCTTTATGGGATAATTTTAACCAATCGAGAATGCTCGAAACATGGCACGATGCTCAACAGATAAGGGAAGAAGCTCTTGATAGATTCAGTTTTGGACTTATTGACCTGAAAACCCGGGCCAAGATCGAAAGGCTATTCTGGTCCATAGCCCGGAAAGTTTATCAGATGGCTAATGTAACCAAACATGTACCCGAAGAGTTAAGACAGATCTCCAGAATACTGCCCGACAAATACTTCTGTAACTTCTCACTGTTTCAGTCGCTTCCGGATGCATGGGCTATCGATCAGATTTTTCCGATTATGCCGATACACAGACTGAATGAGGAACCTTTACGCACTGCTACTATCCAGGATATAACCTGCGATTCTGACGGGAAAATCGACAACTTTATTTCAACCCGCAATTCTTCGCATCATCTACCCGTTCATTCTCTCAGAGGAAAAGAGCCATATTATCTTGGAGTTTTTCTGGTTGGCGCATACCAGGAAATCCTTGGAGACCTTCATAACCTGTTTGGTGATACAAATGCTGTTCATGTATCTGTTAACAGTAATGGCTATAAGATCGATCAGGTGATTGATGGAGAAACGGTTGCAGAAGTACTTGATTATGTTCAGTATAACTCAAAAAAGATGGTGCGAACTGTAGAATCGTGGGTAACAACCTCTGTTAAAGCCGGTATTATTACTCTTGAGGAAGGTAAAGAGTTTCTTTCAAATTATCGGTCAGGGTTGTATGGGTATACATATCTTGAATAAGGGTAACTAATATTATTTCATTCTCTGGCGATTATGAGATTTATTTATTAATTTGGTATCTTAATTCTCAATTTACTGATCGTTAATTAATAACCTGTTAATTCTTTCAACTATGAGTGACAGTACCTTTGATGTTAATGCATTTATCCAGGAATCAAAAGATGTTCTGGTAAATCCTAAATCTTACTTCTCGACAATGAAAACCACGGGAGGTATCACCGAACCTTTGATCAAGGCAGTAATTTATGGTGCGATTGCAGGGGCAATAGCATTTATATGGAGTCTTCTCAGAATTGGCGCAATGTCAGGTGGAATGTTTGGCGGTTCAATGGGAGTAATGGTCTTTATCTGGTCAATTGTTGCCGCTATTGTTGGATTGTTTATCGGTGCAGTGATATTACTTGTTATATCTTCAATTTGCAAAGGAAATACGGATTTTGAGGCTAACGTAAGAGTAACAGCAGCTATAATGGTAATAATGCCAATAAGTGCATTCTTTGGCTTTGCCGGTCACTTTAATCCTTATCTTGGTGTAATAGTAAGTCTGGCTGTCAATTTATTTGCCTTATGGCTTCTTTATAACGGTCTCATTGAAGCACTTAAATCGAATTCTGAAACAACCAAAATTGTATCATATGTTTTAGTTGCGATTTTTATAGTGTTTATATTGATTGGATTTGGTGCACGCAAAAGGGCTAATCAGTTTATGAATGATTTTAACAATAAAGATGTTAAAGAGATGCTGAAAGATTCACCCAGGAATTAGTAATAATATAAATTATTGGACGCCAGGTTTCGATTGATACTGTTTTTATCGGACCTGGCCTTCTTTTTTTAAGAACAGAACTGAAAAAGATTATTATGAAATCATCCCTGTTGATATTGTCGCTCTTAATAAGTACCGGTCTGATTGCCCAGAAAGGAGATCTGAATCTCAGTAAATGGCATCTTCATGATAATGTTGAAGCGTCTGATTATCAGCTTATCAAAAAGACTGAGCTTTATTATTTTCTGTCAAATGACAACGACAATATTTATATCGATATGAAGATTGAAGATCCTGGAGTTCGGGATAAGATTTTGAAAGAGGGACTTATAATCTGGATCAATATGGATGGAAAAACTCTGAAAAAGATGGGTGTCCGGTATCCGATCGGGGCTCAAAGTCCTACACCTCTTTCATTTGCAAACACCATTGAACTTATCGGGTTTACTAATGAGCAGAAAAAACACTTTCCATCCGAAAATCCTGATAATTTCAGAGGTTCGGTCAGATATGATGATGAGGGTATTTTATACTATAAAATGATAATGCCGATTGCTAAACTACCCATCAGAAATTCAAAAGAGGGTAATGGAGCAATGCCCTTTATACTGGGTATCGAATATGGTTTCTCATCTTCACTTCACACTATAGACAATTCCCGTGGCAGAACAACCGAATTACACTGGATTAAGAATGTCAAACTTGCAACTTCAAAGTAGTTTTTATAGTTTTATCCAATAAATATATAACACAATCTGGTCAGATCAGACGAAATTATTGAATAACAAGTAATTATATGAAAAACTGGGTATTCTCCAGAAATATTTTTGTGGTTCTTATCTATAGGATTCTTCTTATTATGGTCCTTTTCTCCTTGTGCAGAATAGGATTCTTCATGTTTAATTCCAAAATGTTTCCGGGTGTTTCAATAAGTCAGCTATTAACTTTATTGAAAGGTGGTTTGATGTTTGATATTTCTGCTGTGGTATACATAAATATGCTTTTCATTCTTTTACATATTATCCCCTTCGAAGTCCGCTACAAAGATGTTTATCAGTTAATTCTGAAGTATATCTTTTTTATAACAAACGGCATTGCCATTGCTATGAACGGGATGGATTTTGTTTATTACAGGTTTGTTGAAAAAAGAGCAACTGCAGATGTTTTTAAAACATTCGAGCATGAGACAAACCTGATAAAGCTGTTTTTCAGATTTCTGTCAGACTATTGGCCGGCAACACTTTTTACTTTTTTTGCATGGTTTCTTATGGTCTATTTCTATAACCAGGTGAAAGTTGAAAAGCCAGTGAAAGTCAATAAGATCGTATATTATTCTGTTAACATACTTATGATCCCTCTTGTAATTGCACTGGTTATTGGGGCAGCAAGGGGTGGTTACAAACATTCCACACGTCCTATTACAATCAGCAATGCCGCCCGTTATGTCGAGTCACCACGCGATGTCGCAATTGTCTTAAATACGCCTTTCAGTATCTTCAGAACTTTTAATAAAAAAGCCCTGGTTAAATATAAATTCTTCGATGATGAGAAACTGAATAATTTATACAACCCGATCCATATTCCTCTGAAGACCAAACCTTTCACCAGGGATAACGTTGTAATAATTATTCTTGAGAGTTTTGCCAGAGAATATATTGGATCCCTGAACCATAGCCTTGAGGGTGGTACATATAAAGGTTATACCCCTTTCATAGATTCCCTTATTAGTGTCAGTCTTACTTTTGATGTCTCTATTGCAAACGGGAAAAAATCTATTGATGCCATGCCGTCAATTCTGGCATCAGTACCCTCACTGGAAACACCCTATACAATTTCTCATTATGCTAATAATCAGATAGACGGACTTCCTGCGTTACTTAAAAAGAAAGGATACTATTCCGCATATTTCCATGGTGCTCCTAACGGATCGATGGGATTTGATTCATTCGCAAAGATGGCAGGATTTGATAATTACATTGGGCTTAATGAGTATCCGGAAAAAGCTGATTTCGATGGTGTATGGGGAGTTTGGGATGAACCGTTCTTTAAATTTTTTGGAGAGAAATTGAATAGTTTCAAACAACCATTTTTAGCTTCCATCTTTTCTGTTTCATCTCATCATCCGTTTAAAGTCCCTGAAAAATATACCGGCAAATTCAAAAAGGGTTCTGCTCCAATTCTGGAAGTAGTCGGATACTCCGATTTTGCATTGAAAGAATTTTTCAATGAGATCTCAAAAGCCCCATGGTTTAAGAATACACTTTTTGTTATTACAGCTGATCATACAAATGAATCAGTACATAAAGAATTCCAGAATAATTTTGGTTCTTACAGCATTCCTATAGTATTTTTTAAAGCCGGAAGCGATCTCAGAGGTATAAAGAATCGGATAGCTCAACAGATAGATATTATGCCAACAGTGTTAAGCTATCTGAATTATGACGAAGATTATTTTGCCTTTGGGAACAATCTCCTCGACGATTCTTATGAATCGTTTGCATTTAATACCTCTGGTAGTACATACCATCTATATATGAAAGATCATATTCTGGAAATGAGTGATAATATTCCGATAGGATTGTTTAATTATAAGACAGATCTATTTCTTGAGAATAATCTTCTTGGCAGGAATCCCGATCTTCAATTACAGATGGAAGATAAACTGAAAGCTATCATTCAGTCGTATAACAGCAGACTTGTAGATAATAATATGATAATAAGAAAACCGGATTAAACAGAATTATTTAGTAAATTAAACTTTTTTTGAACCTTTTATTTTTAATAAAAAAGTCAAGCTATGAATTCACGTCGTAAGTTTTTAAAGTTAGCAGGAACAGGAGTTCTTGCAGCAGGAGCATCTTCTTTATATGCATTTCCAAGGATGCCTGTCGCTGTTGATAAAGCGGTCAACACATTCACTATTGGTATGGCCGGATATACGTTCAGGGAATTCACCGTCGAAAAGACTATCGAGATGATGAAGAAGATCGGTGTCACCAATCTCTCTCTGAAAGATTTTCATATGCCAATGAACAGCACACAGGATAAGATCAATGCAGTTCTTGAAAAGTTTAAATCCGCGGGAATTAATGTTTATACGGTCGGTGTTGTTTATATGAAGACAAAGGAGTCTGTTGATCAGGCTTTTGAATATGCGAAAATGGCAGGGGTCAAAATGATTGTCGGGGCACCAGATTATGAGCTTCTTCAATATGTTGAGGAAAAGATAAAGACTTACGATTTTAAAATGGCAATTCACAATCATGGTCCTGACAATCCTTTATACCCTAATGCCACAGATATTTGGAATCATATTAAAGCTCTTGATCCGCGAATTGGAATTTGTATCGATATCGGACACACCACACGAGATGGAGAAGATCCAAGTGTTGATATATTAAAGTATAAATCAAGAATTTACGATATTCATATCAAGGATGTCGATAAGGCTGAAAAAGAGGGAAAAACTGTAGAGATGGGTCGCGGTATCATCGACATTCCAAAAGTTGTAGATACTCTTCGGAAAATCAAGTACTCCGGATCATGTAGCCTTGAGTTTGAAAAGGACATGAAAGATCCACTCGCAGGAATAGCCGAATCTATTGGATATCTCAAAGGAGTGATGGCCTGTAAATAGTGAAATTATGGCAGGGACCTGCACCACGTCGTCCTTTTAGTATTTCTTGAGAAGATCAAGTAATTTGCTATCCAGTTTATGTCCGTACCAGTCAGTATAGTTTACATCGGCTCTTCCGGAATCAAGAATACCAAAATCACCCCGGAAGTTCCAGAGAGCATAACCTATACCATTTTTTGTCAGGATGTCCACTACATCCCCAAACCAGGCAAGGAATATTTCATGCGGTGTTTTTTTCCAGCAGCCGCATTCCCCACAATGGACACCTACGCCTTTGTCTAAAAGCGCGATCCATGGTTTGTAAATCTCTTCCAGCTGTTCCCTTCCATAGTATTTACCTTCAATTGTTCCCGGCCATACGGGAGCAGGTGCCTTGGATGGATCTTTCCAGACCCATGGAGCCTGATAATGAGAAATATAGTGAGGCCAATATCCTCTGCAACTTTGCGCAATCTTCAGATCAATCAGTTCCGGGATAACATTGTTACCTCCTCCATTACCATCGGCTATAATGAGGCGATTGGGGCTGACAGCCCTTATTGCTTTGGAAGCACCCTCAGCAACTTTATGGTAGATAGCGCCAGGGACAAGGCCTTTTTTAGCGAACTGGTCATTCATGTCTTCAATAAATGCGGGTTCATTGAGCAGGTCAAAACTTAATTTCTCAGACGAAATACTTTTATAATGCTCAGCCCACATTCCCCAATGAAAATTAAAGGCATCCTGAGCTTCTTTATCTTTCCAAAGGTTAAACGGTTCGTGGAAACCGGCGTTTATACAATATCCCGGGCCCCTGTGAAGGTTAAGGCTAACATGCAACCCATGTTTATGAGCCATAAATATCAGCTGATCAATTTCATCCAGGACTTTTTGGTTAATCTTATATACATCATCAATTACTATATCTTTTGTGCGGTCAAACGAAAGATATCTTGGGTATGCCATTGGCAGCCTGACAAAATCAAAGCCCCAGTCGGCCATCCACTTGAAATCATCCTCTGTCGTTTTGTTTGATTCATTGTTTCCTGGCAGAGATGGTGAAAAATAATCAAGCAGGTTAAATCCTTTCCACCTTGGTAATAAATTCTTTGTTGCTGACGGACTTACTGCAAAAGCAGCTTTTCCTCCCAGTGTCAGTGCGGTGGCAGCTAAAGTCGTATTCCTGATGAAGAGACGGCGATTAATTTTATTTTTATTCATTTCATACAAGGTTTTATGATTCTAAATTTATGGTATTATTTTGGTTTTCTGAAACAATCTCAGGAATATCAATCCTGCCGTCTGTTAATTCGTATCTTTGCAGAATGAAAAATGAAATAGAAATACCTATTCAGAAGGAGGAGGATTTTGTAGCTGCAAATATTCGCAGAGACAAGTATTCTCAAACCAGGGATTTACAGGCTCAGGAGTTTAACACAGCAATTGCCAGCAGGCTTCTGTCACAAGACAAAAATCAGGTTAAATGTGAAAAATGCGGTAAAGAATTTGTGACTGATACAAGCACAAAAGATTTATTGAAGTGTCCTGATTGCAGGTAAAATGTAGAAACCTGATGGATTTTTGAAGGATTAAAGCACTTTCACTTTATTCTTCGATGCCTGTTGCAACCTGCTTTGGTCATAATTGTTTCGGGACTAAATTTGAGGTTCACGGATTTTAAAAATAAAGATTTATAAAGACCGGAGATTATCTGTTCATAAGATCATGTCTTATAAATTAGTAACACATCACCTACCTTGAGTAAGTACCTTAATAAAGATTTGACCTGGATTTATTCCTATAATGATAAAGATGGTGATTTTATATTTAAGATTACCTATACACCGGAACAGCTAAAGTGAATAGACCCGGGTAAAAGAATGTCTCCTAATAAAGAAGCCCCTGAAAATCAGCGGCTTTATCTTTTTTGTTTGGCGGTGCGGACGGGACTCGAACCCGCGACCCACGGCGTGACAGGCCGTTATTCTAACCAACTGAACTACCGCACCAATTGTAAAACGAGTTGCAAAATTAAGCTAATTTTTAACTCCGCAAAATTATTTTCGAAAAATATTATCAGTTAATTTCTTACAACCTATATTATCTAATTACTTGTAATACACTATCATCTAGGTATCTAACGGCTTGAAGAAGCTGAAATTAACTCCTCCGTAATTCCGATGCTCAAAAAATAATTTATGATCTGTAAAACTAATATCCCTGGGGTGTTCAAGTATAAAGAATCCATCTTTTTTAATCACACCTGCCTGCGTAACAAGGTCCGGCAACTCCTTGAGCCAGGAAAGTTCATACGGGGGATCTGCAAAAACAATGTCATATCTGACTGAACATGTTTTTAAATAAGCGCTAACGTCAATATGTATTGCCTTTACATTTTTAAGCTCAAGCTCTTTTAGTATTTTTTTGATTCCCGATATATGTCTCAGATCTTTTTCAACAAGATGAACAAATGAAGCTCCTCGTGATGCAAATTCGTAACTTATACTGCCCGTTCCGGAAAAAAGATCTAAAACGTCAATAGCTTCAAAATCGACTCTGTTATTCAGTATGTTAAATAAACCCTCCCGGGCAAAGTCTGTCGTTGGCCTTGCTTTAAAGTTTGAGGGAGGATTGATCCTCCTGCCTTTGAATCTGCCTCCTATTATTCGCAATTTACAACATTAAAGAGATTAATAAACCGATGAAGCTCCGTATCATTAAACACATAACTGAATGTGAAATTCCCGGATGGCTTTGAAAATTTTATATTCCTTATATATAATGAAAAGCTGGACGAAAGATCATCATATTTTTCAGTTAACCCACTGAAATATATTGTCTCTTCCTGTTTGATACCCAGATTTTTAAAAGCGTTCAGAACATAATAGAGTATGTCTGAGATATTACGGTAAGCAAATGAATTACAAAACTTCAGGATATTATTGTTAAAGACAATCAGATTGAAAAAATCTATCTCAACATGGGCGTGGATATAATTACCATTCACACTTTTCCTGATTGAAGAAGTATGTTCCAATAATAATTTAATATGATGATGAGGATGTACTCCGGGATAAAACCTGTTTATGAGTTCAATGATTGGCTTTGATACTGAGAACACAAGAAATGCATCCGGATCACTTGTTTTGTCTGATAAAACAATATTGTCTTCTTCCAGAATATGATTGAAAGAGAAATATTCATCTTTTTTAGCGGGGTCATACAGCGGCGTTGGGACAAGTGTAAACTTAGATGAAGGCACAATGCAATTTATCTTCTTATATCGCTTAGTCAGAAAATCATCATTGCGCAACAACTCACTTATTTTATCTGCACTCAGGTACTTGTTCTCATCAGCCCCGAAGGACCTGACCAGAACAAATTTATTTCTGATTGAATCGAGAAGACAAAACGATAATCCATCGGGACTTATCTGAACAGATAACTCATAGTTTTCTGTAGAGTTAATATCTAGCGTTTCATCAAAAAGTTCAAGAAATGGCATTTCTTAATGTTATCAGGATTGGTTAAGTTTACAAACAAAAATAGGAAAAATATTCAAGCAGCAGGATGTGATTCTGCTAAATACTCATGCGAGATACTATTATATACAATAATCTTTGTAAGAATCTGGGAAATACACCCACTGAAGACCAGTCTGATGCATTAAAGAAGATTGCAGCATATATCTGCGATAACAATAACAACGTGATTTTCCTTATGACCGGTTATGCCGGTACCGGTAAAACGAGTGTAATAAGTTCTGTTGTTAAAACTCTCGATATGCTGCGGATGAAATCAGTTCTTCTTGCTCCTACAGGAAGAGCTGCAAAAGTTCTTGCATCATATTCCGGGCGGCCGGCATTTACTGTCCATAAAAAGATATACAGACAGAAATCATCCAAAGACGGGTTTGGCAGCTTTTCCCTGGATAGAAATCTTCATAAGGATGCTTTTTTCATCGTCGATGAAGCTTCCATGGTTGCTAACAGTTCAGGAGATTCATCATTGTTCGGTAGTGGGAGGCTTCTCGATGATCTGATTGAGTTTGTCTATTCAGGCATTGATTGCAAGCTGATACTTGTGGGTGATACTGCCCAGTTACCCCCCATTGGTTCAATTGTCAGTCCGGCCCTGGACACTACTGCGCTTGGAGGATATGGATTCGGATTGATTTCGTGCGAACTGAAACAGGTTGTCCGGCAGAGTGAAACATCAGGAGTCCTCATGAACGCTACCCGTGTCCGGTTGCAGGTGGCAGAAAGCAACCTTGTTCACCCATCAATTGATTGCATTAATTACAAGGATACCATAAGAATAACCGGTGAAGAACTGATAGACGAAATATCAACAGCTTATGGAACCTCTGGTATGGAGGGAACAATTATAGTTGTTAATTCAAATAAACAGGCGAACCGTTACAATCAGGGGATTCGTAACACGATCTTTTTCAGGGAGGAAGAGATAAGTCCGGGTGATATGGTTATGGTGGTGAAGAATAACTATTCAATTATTGAAGAAGATGAAGAAGGTGCCGGATTTATTGCAAACGGGGATATCGCGGAAGTAAGAAAAATAAAGAAATATGAGGAGCGATATGGATTTCGCTTTGCAGATATGGTACTGAAGTTTCCTGACTATAATCTTGAAATTGATGCCAAGGTTATGATGGATGTGTTACATCTTGATACGCCGGCATTACCTTCAGAGAAAAATAAAGAGCTATACCAGAATATTTTGGCAGATTATATAAATATTAAGAGCAGGAGAAAGCAATTTGAGGCAGTGAAAAATAACCCGTATTTTAATGCTCTTCAGATAAAATTTGCTTATGCTGTTACATGTCATAAGGCCCAGGGCGGCCAGTGGGAGAGGGTATTTATCGATCAGGGTATGTTTAACAGGAACGAAATAACGATTGACTACCTTCGCTGGTTCTATACAGCATTAACACGGTCGACAGATAAGGTATATCTCGTAAACTTTTCGGAAGATTGGTTTAAATAAATATTATATTTTATATAACTTTCCAAACAAAAATATGAAATCATATCGCAAAGAACTTTGGTTCGAAATACCCACCCGGCGAGCCTTTGTAAATATTACAGGACAGGTTGAAAAGTGTTTAAATGAATCAGGTATTAAAGAAGGACTAATACTCGTTAATGCAATGCATATAAGCGCTTCCGTCTTTATTAATGATGACGAATCCGGTCTTCACCAAGACTTTGAAGTGTGGTTAGAAAAGCTCGCACCTGAAAAGCCCTATTCACAATACAAGCACAACGGATTTGAGGACAATGCTGATGCCCATATTAAACGTACTTTAATGGGTAGGGAAGTGGTAGTTGCAATTTCCGC
>Ga0209746_1000255_pt1 | contig 28352 bp, 22 predicted proteins | sample BarGraNGADG00211_3_FD_184496 | JGI IMG/M metagenome (GOLD analysis project Ga0209746, IMG submission 184496) | Arctic peat soil microbial communities from Barrow, Alaska - Barrow Graham LP Ref core NGADG0011-211 (SPAdes) (version 2) | ecosystem: Environmental > Terrestrial > Soil > Wetlands >... | reverse complement strand
CAGCATCCCCGCCTATGACCTGGCCTGTCTCGTCATGAAGCGGATCCTGCGTGACACCGCCATCGATCCCGGCCAGATCAGCGAGGTGGTGTTCGGCAACACCGGCATGCCCTCCGAGGCGGCCAACATCGCGCGCGTCAGCGCCCTCTATGCCGGCATCCCTCAGCACGTGCCCGCTTACACCGTCCAGCGCAACTGCGCCTCGGCCATGCAGGCCATTGCCAGCGCCTACAACTCGATTCAGGGCGGCGACGGCGACCTGTTCCTGGTGGGTGGAACGGAGAGCATGAGCAACATCCCGTACGTCAGCAAGGGCGCTCGCTGGGGCCTGAAACTGCGCAACAGCGAGCTGACCGACGCGTTGTGGGAAGGGCTCACCGATCCTACCTGCAACCTGCTGATGGGCGGCACCGCCGAGAACCTGGCCGAGCAGTACCATATCAGCCGGGAGGAGCAGGACCAGTTCGCCGTGCAAAGCCACAAGCGGGCGTTTATGGCCACACGCACGGGCAAGTTCAAGGACGAGATCGAGCCGGTCGAAGTCATCAAGAAAGCCGCCGGCCTGGAGGTCGCCAAAGAATCGATCACGCAGGACGAGGGCATCAACCCGGGCCTGACGGTGCAAAAGGCGGCCCTCTATCCGACGGTATTCAAGAAGAACGGCACGGTTACGCCGGCGAATGCCTGTCCTATGAATGATGGTGCAGCCGCCATGTTGGTGGTCACGGCGGAACTCGCCGCAGAGCTGGGGCTTAAGCCGATGGGACGCATTCTCTCCTACGCCTTCACCGGCGTCGACCCGGCCTATATGGGCATCGGGCCGGCGACGGCGATGCCCAAGGCGCTGCAGCGCGCCGGTCTGACGTACGACAAGCTCGACCTGGTCGAGCTGAACGAGGCTTTCGCGGCCCAGTCGCTGGCAGTCGCTAAGCGCATGACCGACGAAGGCCATGGTTGGAATTGGGATAAGACCAACGTTAACGGCGGCGCCATCGCCCTGGGCCATCCGGTTGGCGCCTCGGGCTCCCGCATCGTGGTCACCCTGTTGCATGAGATGAAGCGCCGCAACAACCGCTACGGCCTGGCAACCCTGTGCGTCGGTGGCGGGCAGGGAGCGGCGCTGGTGGTCGAGAGAGTGTAACCAAACGTGCCGCGCGTGTAGCACGTGCGAAAGGAGCAACTTATGTACATTTTTAAGGCCGCCGTAATCGGCGCGGGGACGATGGGGGCGGAGATCGCGCAGGTGATCAGTTTCAGCGGTCTGCCGGTGATTCTCAAGGACGTCGACAAGGGGATGCTCGACAAGGGCATGGAGACAATCCGGGGAATCTACCAGAGCCGGGTGGACAAAGGTAAGATGAGCGCCGGGGAAATGGAAAGCAAGCTGTCACTGGTAGAGGCGGCGCTGACCTACGATGGCTTCGGCGATGTGGATATCGTCATCGAAGCCGTGCCCGAAAAAATGGGCATCAAGAAGGCCGTCTTTAAGGAACTGCAAGCCTGCGTGCCTGAGACCACTATCTTCGCCAGCAACACCTCGGCCCTGTCGATCAGCGAGATGGCCGCGGCCACCGACCGGCCGGCCAAAGTGATCGGTATGCATTTCTTCAACCCGGCGCATGTCATGAAGCTTGTGGAGATCATTCCCGGCCTGGACACGAGCCAGGAGACGGTCGACGACGTGGTGATGTTCACCGAGTCGCTGCGTAAGGTGGCAGTCGTGGTGCAAGAGTGTCCGGGGTTCCTGGTCAACCGGCTGCTGATGCCTTATTTGGGGGAAGCCACGTATTGCTTGCAGGAAGGCGCCGCTTCGATGACGGACATCGACGCAGCTCTCGTCGATTTTGGCATGCCGATGGGACCGTTTACACTCATGGACATGACGGGTATCGACGTGTGCGCTTATGTGGGTAAGTATCTGAACGAAGAGTATGGCACGCGCGCCACGCTCCCCGTCCTGTACGGCAAGATGGTCGAGGTGGGCCGGCTGGGCGAGAAGGCAGGTAAGGGCTTCTACAGTTACGGCGATGAAGGTGACGAGGCCATGCAGGCCATCCTCGCCTCGTTCCCGAAAGACCCGAACAGCAAATTTGGCGTCGAGCGCGTCGTCTACCCCATGATCAACGAAGCTGTGCTGGTGCTGCAGGAACACATTGCCTCCCCGAATGATATCGATATGGCCACTATCGCCGGCCTGGGCATGACCTACCACGGACACCGCAAGGGTCCGCTGGCGATTGCCGATGAGATCGGCCTCGATGTGGTGCTGAACGGCCTGCAGGAGCTGCAGAAGCAATACGGTGAGCGCTTCCGGCCAGCTCAGTTACTGAAGACCAAGGTGCGCGCCGGGCACCTTGGGGTGAAGACGCATCGCGGTTTTATGGAATACGCGTGACCGCGTAACAAGGGGGACAGATGATGGCTGAGTACACGAATGTCAAGGTGAGCATCGAGGACCGCGTCGCGGTATTGACGCTTGACCATCCACCGGTCAACGCGTTCAGCACTGCCATGCTCCAGGATCTGGAGGCGGCCTTCGATGAGATGGTGGCCGACGATCAAGTCAAGGTGATCGTCATCACCGGTGGCGGGCAGATGGCGTTCGCCGCGGGCGCCGACATCAAGGAGATGGCCTCCCTGGGCGGACAGGGCGGCGCCGAGACGGGCCTGGTCTTCATGAAGAAGGGCCAGGACATTTTTAACAAGATCGAATGCAGCCCTAAGCCGGTCATCGCCGCGATCAACGGCGTGGCGTTGGGCGGCGGTATGTAGTTGGCCATGGCCTGCCATATCCGCATCCTGGCCGACCGGGCGCGCATCGGACAGTCGGAGAGCAACCTGGGCATTATCCCGGGCTGGGGCGGCACGCAACGCCTGCCGCGCATCGTGGGCACGGGCAAGGCCATCGAATTGATCCTGACCGGCGATATGATCAACGCCCAGGAAGCGTTCCGGTTGGGACTGGCCAATAAGGTCGTGCCGGCCGGGCAGGTAATGCACGAGGCGCTGGGCCTGGCCAAGAAGATCGCAGCTAAGAGCAAGATCACCAACCAGGCCACGCTGGACACGGTGATCAACGGTATGCGCATGCCCCTGGAGGAAGGCGTGCTCTACGAGCGCAAGCGCATCGGCGAGGTGATGAACAGCAATGATACGCGCGAGGGCTTGACTGCCTTTGTCGAGAAACGGCAGGCAAAGTTTACCGATAGCTGACAGGTCCCGTGTTTTTCGCTACAGCGTTCTTCCTGCGGGCGGCGGGGCCCCCCGCAGGATACCTCCTCTCACAAAAGGATTACCTTAAAAATGGACGCGCGAACCAACGTAGGACCGCAAATCGCGGTGTTTATTGACTTCGAGAATGTGGCCACATCGGCCGAGGCGAATTTTGGCGATTTCGATGTTAACGCTGTGATGGATTTGCTGCGGACACGGGGCCGCCTGCTGATCAAGCGTGCATACGGCGACTGGGGGCGTTTTCACCGCTACCGCCGCCCCATGATGGAGAACGGCATCGATCTTTTTCAGCTTTATTCGGTAGGGATCCAACAGAAAAATCGTGCCGACGTGCGCCTGGCGATCGATGCCATGGAAACGGTGTTCACCCGTCCAAACATCGATACCTACGCCATACTATCGGGCGACAGTGATTTTACCGAATTGATCCACAAACTGCGTGACTACGGTAAGTATACCGTAGGCATCGGTCTGCGCTCGGCAACCAGCGACCTGCTGCGCCGGGCCTGCGATGAGTTTGTTTTCTACGAAACCCTCGTCACCGAGGAACTGAGCGAGATTGCCGACGAGCTGCAATTGCCTGACCCGCGCGATCTGCTGCGGCGGGCAGTCTGCGCAGCCGAGCAGAAAGGGGAGACGCCGGTTTTCGCTGGGAGGCTCAAGCAAATCATGCTGGGGCTGGATTCGTCCTTCAATGAGGCCAACTATGGCTTCCCGCAGTTTCGCGCCTTTCTCGAGGCCCATAAGGAGCTGATCGACATCGAAGAGCACGGGCTGCAGTTATACGTTACCCTGCGCAAGGTCGAGGCCGCGGTCAGCCTGCCGACCCCACCTCCGCCGCCGATCAAGCCGACTGCGGACCTGGTGCAGCGTTACCGCAGCTTTCTGCGTGAATCCAGCCTGCGAGTGGTCGACCTGACGACGCGCCAGCAGGTGTTGCGTGACCTGATCGCCACTCTGCAGGCGCAGCCGGAGCCTGTCTCGCTAAACGCTGCGGCGGACCTCTTGAAGGACCGCTACGATGCTGAGAACGCACTGACCCCGAAGATCGCCGTGCCGGATGTCATGCGTCTGTTGGTGATGAGCGGCGCCCTGGAATTTGCGGGGCGGCAGGCCTGTAGCGATGCGCCGTTGCGAAACGCGCTGAGCCTCAGCCTCGACGACCTGGCCTGGGGCTGCGAAGCCGTCTATGTCTGGCGCTTGGTGGAAGGCGCGGTGCCGGTGGTGCCGTCGCAACTTGTGCCGGTGCTCTACGACGGCAGCACCGACGTGAGCCGGGCCGTCTCGCTGTGCCAGGGGCTGGTCGACAGAGGTATGATCCAGCCCGTCGGCGACGCCTACGTTGTCGCGGCCGATCAGATCACCAGGCTGATCCAGCGCGAGGAACTGCTCATGGTTGCGGCCGACCTGGCACGCGTGGCCATGCCGGTGGGCGAGCCCTTGACACCGCTGACCGCGGAGAACCTGTTCCGCGAGGGTTCGGAGCTGCGCCAGAAAGACTTTGCCGGTAGCTCGCAACGCTATCTGCAGGCCGCACGGGTGCAATTGGAGGCCCTGCGCGCCGGCCAGACCCGGGCGGGGTTCGACGACCTGAAGTGGTACCTGGCCAGCTACTGCTCGGTCAAGGCCGGCCACGCTTTTGTCAACGGAACGTACGACGATGCCATCCCGTATTACCTGGCGTTCTTCAGCCTGGCGCAAGAGGCGGATAGCGTGTGGCCGCGCATCCAGCGCCTGGTCAGCCCGATGTCAAGTTACTTTTTTGCGATCGCGGGCAAGCAACTGGATGTGGTCGTGCCCTCGAACCTTGGGCGTTCGCTGGCCTGCCAGGTCGCGCTGCGCGTTCACAACCACACCAACCCGGCTGTCGGCCAGAATTGGGAGCGGTTGATCGGCCGCCTGGCGGACGTCAACCTGGGGATTGTGCGCCAGCTCTACAACGACACGGTCAGCCTGATCGGACCGGTTTCAATGGCCCAGGGGGCGACAGATAACCTGCCCCGCATCAAGCGAACACGTGCCTTCCTGGCCGATTTGATCGGCCGACGCGAAGGCGATGTCGCGATTGAGGAAGTAGTGGCGTAACAGGAGTAGGATATGGACTTTAGTCTCACTCCCGAACAGCAGATGTTCCGCAACATGTTCCGCGACTTTGCGGCCAAGGAAGTGGCGAAAGTTGCGGACCAGGCGGACAAGCAAGAGGCCCTGCCGCCCAAGCTTCTCAAACGAGCTGCGGCACAGGGCTTCCTGGGCGCCGTAGCTCCCGAAGAACCTTACGGGGGCGCCGGGCTGGATACCATCAGCTACACCTTGCTGTTGCAGGCGTTGGCCGGCGAGTGCGCCAGCACTGCCCTGACTATCCACGTTCACAACAGCCTGGCCTTGCGCACCATTCTCAGGCAGGGCAGCCCGGCGCTCAAGGAAGCGTTGGTGCCGGAGATGGTGACCGGCGAGCGGCTGGGGGCTTTCGCGCTCACCGAGGCAGGGGCCGGCAGCGATCCAACCCGGCTGCGCACCGTCGCGGCTCAGGTGGACGGCGGCTGGACCATCAGCGGGGCCAAGACCTGGGTCAGCAACGGTGGCCTGGCAGAGGTCTACATCGTGTTCGCGCTGACCGACCCGCCTGCCGGCGCGCGCGGGATGACGGCTTTCGCGGTGCCGGCGGAGACGCCCGGCCTGACCGTCGGCGGGCGCCAGAAGACGCTGGGGCTGCGCGGGGCCAATATCACCCGCCTTTACCTGGAAGATTGCCGGGTGCCGGCGGAGAACCTGCTGGGCGCGCCGGGACAGGGCTACAGGATCGCCCTGGAAACCCTCGACTTCGGCCGCATCGGAGTCTCGGCCATCGCCGTGGGCGGCGCCGAGCACGCGCTGGAAGTGGCGGCCAGGTATGCCAGCGAGCGCGTCCAGTTCGGGGCGCCGATCGCCCAAAAACAGGCCATCCAGGCTTACCTGGCCGACGCGGCAACCCAGCTCGCCGCGGCCGAATGCCTGATGCGCCGGGCGGCCTGGCTGGTCTACCAGGGCAAACCGGTTACGCGCGAGGCGGCAATGGCCAAGCTGTTCTGCAGCCGCATGGCCGCCGACGTGACCGATCAGGCCGTGCAGATCCACGGCGGCATCGGTTTCATGCAAGACTACCCCGTCGAACGCTACTATCGCGACGCGCGTGCGCTGGAGCTGGTCGAGGGCACGACCCAGATCCAGCAGGTCATCATCGCCGAGGACATGCTTGCCGGCTACGGCATCAAGGTCAAACCGTAGGGGGATCTTATGGATTTTACTTTTTCCAAAGAGCATCAATTGTTCCGCCAGACGGTGCATGAGTTTGCGGAGCAGGAGATCAAGCCGCTCGCACAGAAGGTGGACAAGGACGAGAGCCTGGCCACGGAGACGATTCGTAAGCTCGGCGATGCCGGCTTGCTGGGGGTGCCTTTCCCGCAGAAGTACGGCGGCGCCGGCCTGGGCGAGACCGGCTATTGTATCCTGATGGAGGAGATCGGCCGTGTCTGTACCAGCACGGCAACCCTCATCGGCGCGCACGTCGGCATCGGCACGCTGGCCATCTACATGGGCGGGACCGAGGCGCAGAAGATGCGTTACATGCCCGACCTGTGCACCGGGCGCAAGATCGCTTCCTTCTGCCTGACGGAGCCGGGCGCCGGCTCGGATGCCGCGGCCATCCGGACCAGTGCCATCCGCGACGGGCACAACTACATCATCACCGGCTCGAAGATCTACATCACCAACGGGCCTATCGCCAGCACCTTCAGCGTCATGGCGATGACCGATCCCGCCCTGGGGGCGCGCGGGGGAGCCACGGCTTTCATTGTCGAAAAAGGGACCCCCGGGCTGTCGGTGGGCAAGATCGAACACAAGATGGGTATCCGTGGCAGTGCGACCTCCGAGATCGTTTTTGACGAGGTCTGTGTCCCGACGGAGAACGTGATTGGCCAGGTGGGGGCCGGCTTCGTCACCTTTATGCAGACGCTGGATAGCGGGCGTCTCGGCCTGGGCGCGGCCTCGTTGGGAGGCATACGCACGGCGCTGGAATACATGGCGCAGTACGCGGCCGGGCGCCAGCAGTTCGGCAAGCCGATCGGTGAGAAGCAGAGCATCCAATGGATGATCGCCGAGACCGCGGCTGACCTGGATTTGCTCTACTCGCTGGTCTACCGCACGGCCTGGATGGTGGACACGGGACAGGCTTACTCGCGCGAGGCGGCGGCCTGCAAGCTGTTCGGCTCGACCGCAGCGTCGCGAGCCATCGACCGGGCGTTGCAGGTCCATGGGGCCTTGGGCTATAGCCGGGACTTCCCGCTCGAACGCATGTGGCGCGACGCCCGCATCGGCGAGATCTTCGAGGGCACCAATGAGGTCCAGCATTACGTGATCGCCGAGGAAGTGCTGAAGCCTTACGGCGTGCGCGTGCGGCCGTGACAAGGAGTGAGCCATGCGAATCGTAGTTTGCGTCAAACAGGTATACGATCCGGCCACGGTGCGAATTTCGCGCAGCCGGGAGGAATTTGATCTGCGCGGTGCCACCCGGATCACCAATCCGGCGGACCGCTACGCGCTGGAAGCCGGGTTGAGGCTGCGCGACGGCGACGCCCTGGGCGGCGAGGTCATCGCCGTGACCGTGGGCGATGCGCAGGCCGATGACACGGCCCACGAGGCGATAGCCATGGGCGCTGACCACGCAATGCTGGTCAGCGGGCGCGAACTGGCCGCCGCCTCAGGCCGGACGGTCACTCGCGCGCTCGCGGCCGCCGTCGAGCGCCTGGCCCCCGTCGACCTGGTGCTGACCGGTTACATCGGCGCCGTCAATGGCACGGGCGGCCTGGCCGGACGGCTGGCGGCTGCGTTGGGCTGGCCCGTCGTGCTGGATGCGCTGCAATTGGCCCCGGCCGCGGACGGGCTGGAAGCGCTGGTGTCGTATGCTGGCGAGGGCCGGCTGGTCAGCCTGAGCGGGCCGGCGGTGGTGTCAGTCCGTCCCGGCCCGGAACGGCCACGCTACGCCCATGCGGCGCGCATCGCCAATGCCTGGCAGCCGGGCCTGGTCGAAACGTGCTCTCCCGCCGACCTGGGCCTTGAAGGTGACCTGCTGATCGGCGATACCGAGGCCGGCGGCCTGGTCCTGGGAGCGGAGCGCACGCGCGGCCAGGTGATCGGCGGCGGGGTTGAGGATGCGGCCGGAGCCGTCCTCGAAGTGCTGCGCTCGCAGCGGCTGATCTGAGAAGGAGCGTTTTATGGGCATGGACCTCTCATACCTTGAAGCTTTGATGGGCGGCGGTTCGCAAGGACCGGAAGGCGGCAGTGGCGGCGTGTGGGTGGTCAGTCCAGAGGGCGCGCTTGACGACGGCATCCTGCGCCTGGTCGGCAAGGCGCGTGTGCTCGCCGACTCGCTGGGCGGTTACGTCTACCTGCTGCTCGCGGCCGGGGCCGGCCAGGATGCCGGGCAGACGGCCATCCGCGCGGGCGCCGATCGGGTGGTGCTGGCCGACGGAGTGCCGGCTCTCGCTGACCTGGTTGACTTCTTCAGCGCGCGCGCGCCCCAGGCCGTCCTTCTCCCGTACACATACCTCGGCCGCAGCCTCGGCCCCGGGTTGGGCCAGCGCCTGGGCGGCGGCGTCGTAGGCTGCGCGGCCGATTTGGCCCTCGATCCCAGCACCCAGCGTGTCATTGCCCATGTGCCGGTCATGGATAACGCGGCACGGCAGAACGTCATCATCCTCGAGCAACCGGCCGTTGTCGTGGTCGACACCCTGGCGCTCCCGGCCGCCTTCAGCGAGCCGTGGCGCAGCGGCGAAGTCGAGGAATCCGGGCTGACCTGGGGCGCCGCGCCCGCATACCTGGCAGCCGATCTGCCGGCCTTCCCGGCCCGGATCGCCACTGCTCCGCTGGTCGTGGCCGCCGGCCGCGCTCTCAAGGACGCCGGGTTCGAGGTGGCGAGACGCCTTGCCGCAAGGCTGGGCGGCGCGCTGGCCGGTGATGTGAGCGCTCTGGATGCCGGCTGGATCGACGAGGAGCAACTGGTCGACATAACAGGCCAGAGCATTGCTCCCAAGCTCTTCCTGGCCCTCGGCATCAGCGGCGAAACGACCCATTTCATGGCGATTCAGGGCGCCGGAACGATCGTTGCGGTGCAGGCTGATCCCACCGCGCCGATCGCGCAGGTGGCGGATTGGAACATCTTCGCCGATCCGGCGCAGTTTGCCCAGGCCCTGCTCGACAAGCTGGGGGCGTAGACTCTCCGCCTGGTCTGAACTGGTTCTGGCATGCGAAGGCTATTGAGGGGACGGATCCCTCGGTGGCCTTCGCTTTTTTCTCTCCCAGCTGAGCGAGGGACAGACGGACAGACGATCCCTTTGTTTCGAGATAGTTGTCCGTGTTAGAATGTCGGGACTTGCTCGCAAAGGAGGGACCTTCATGAAACGACTGTCCGAAATCCAGGCCGCCATCCAGGCCGAGGGCGTTGACGGGTGGTTGCTCTATGAGTTTCGAGGACTGAACCCGATCGCGCTTGAGGTGGTGGGTCTGCAGCGGGTGGTGAGCCGGCGCTGGGCTTGCTTCATCCCCGCGCACGGCGAACCGCGCTGGCTGGTACATGCGATCGAACAGGGCGGGCTGCGCGACGTAGCGCCGGTGTCCGCGTCTTACGTGTAATGGGGCGAGTGGCGCGAGGGCCTGCGCGCCCTCCTGGCGGGGGCGCAGCGCGTGGCCATGGAGGTTTCACCCGGCGCAGCCGTACCCATCGTCAGCCGCGTGGATGCCGGAACGGTCGACCTGGTCCGCAGTCTGGGCGTTGAGGTGCTCACGTCGGCCGACCTGGTGCAGGTGGCCGTGGCAGTCTGGACCCCTGAGCAACTGGCCAGCCACCGCCGGGCGGCGGAGGTGCTGATGGCGGTGCAACAGGCGACCTTCGCGCATGTGCGCCAGGGACTGGCCGCAGGGCAGGTGCTGACCGAAATGAGCATCCAGGGCTTCATGATGGAGCAGTTTGCGCGACACGGCCTCGATATCGAGAGCCCGCCGATAGTCGGCATCAATGCTCATGCCGCCGATCCGCATTTCTACACCCGTCCGGAAGCCGACACGCCTTTGCGGCCTGGCGATTTCCTTTTGCTGGATCTGTGGGGGCGCGAACCGCGCCCAGACGCCATCTACGGCGACATCACCTGGGTGGCCTACGCCGCGGCCCAGGCGCCGGCGCGCATGCAGGCGGTGTTTGACCTGGTGCGCCAGGCGCGCGACACGGCAGTGGCTTTTGCGCGCGGGCGCGTGCAGAGCGGCCGGCCGGTCTACGGGTACGAGGTGGACGATGCCTGCCGCGCGGTCATTGCCGGAGCGGGTTATGGGCCATACTTCATCCATCGCACCGGCCACTCGATCGGCACTTCCGACCATGGCAATGGGGTCAATATCGATAACCTGGAAACGCAGGACCGGCGGCGCTTGATCCCCGGCGTAGGCTTCTCAGTGGAACCAGGCATCTACCTGCCCGCTGAGGGCTTCGGCGTGCGCCTGGAGATCGATTGCTACGTGGCACAAGCCGACGTGGAAGTCACCACGCTGCCCTTGCAGGATGAGCTTGTTTTGTTGGTTTAGCTTAGCCGCCTTCTCAACCGATCGGCGATCGCGGGCATCGCTTTCGCGCTGCGGCGGGGCCCGCTCCGGTTCGACAGGCGGTGTACGTTATGTTATACTCGCCTGGATGACAAGTGCGGGAGCATTTCGAGGAGGTTGTCTAAGTGAGGCGTCATCGGTTTTTGGCCTTGATTGTGGTTCTGGCCGCACTGGGTCTGGCCGCACTGGCTTGCAGCGCTCTGAACGTCCTTCCCACGCCGACCGCGGCCTGGACTCCACCGCCGGTTGCCACTGCGGGAGAAGTTGCTCTCCCGACTGAGGTCCCAGCGCCTACCCTGACGCCGCTCCTCCCCGTCGTCACTGAAGCGCCCACCGTCGTGGCGGCCCCGCCGGCGACCGAGCAAGCCGTCGCACCGAGCGGTCCGCAATCGGTCGTGATCACCGATGCAGACCTGCAAAGTGCCGTCAGATCTGGAGTGTTGGCCAGCAGCGGCGTTGACGCGACGAATCTGCAGCTCCATTTTACCGGCGGCAAAGTGCGCATCACGGCGGACCGCATCAGTTATGGGATCATCCAGGCCAACAACCTGGTCTACGTGGGACATCTGGTGGCCCAGGATGGCGCGCTGCAGGTTGAAGCGGAATCTGTTTCGCCCGGCGGGATGGTCGGCGCGTTGATGCCGACGATTGTCAATCAGGCGTTGCGCCAGTACGCCTCTAGCTGGTACGTGGAGCAGGTGCACACGTCGGAGGGACAGATCGAGCTGACCGTGCGCTAGGGAGGGAGGGAAGACGAAGAGCGCCGGCCTCCTCAGCGCCTTTGCCCTCTGTTTTTCGTCCTTCGCTCTTCGCCTTTGGTCGCAGGGGACCACCGTGAACGCCGTATCCACGTTCCTCACGCAGAATATCGTCTTCGTCTATTTCTTATACGGGCTGGCCTTCTTCGCCATGGGGCTGGTTGTCATCCTCGAGTCGGCGCGCGCCTCCGAGTTTCGTTTTGCGCGCGGGTTGCCGGCCCTGGCGGCTTTCGGACTTCTGCACGGGACGCACGAGTGGTACGAGATGTTCCAGATTTTCGCCGCGCACGAAGGTGGACGCGCGGCTGGGACACCCGAAGAGGTCGTGCGCATCACGCTCCTGGCCGTTTCCTTTCTCAGCTTGATGGCTTTTGGCATCCGATTGCTCCCCGACGCGGACCGCCGCCCCAACCTGACCGCCTGGCGTGTGGCCGGGGTAACTGGCGTTTACCTGGCCGGGATCGTGCTCATCGGTTGGCGCTGGCGGCCCTCACCCACCGACTGGTTGGCGGCAGCCGAAGTACTGGCCCGCTACAGCCTTGGCATCCCCAGTGCGCTGCTGGCATGCTGGGCCTTGCTCCGCGAGCGGCGCGACTTCCATGCGCGCGGCATGTCCGGTTATGGGCAGGACCTGCTGTGGGCTGCCCTGGCCTTCTTCGTCTACGGCGCCCTCAGCCAGTTGTTCAGCCGCGCCAGCTTGCTCTACCCCTCCCAGGTCCTGAATACGACCTTGTTCTTACGGGTCTTCGGCTTCCCCATCCAGCTCCTGCGCAGCGTTGCAGCGGTCGCGATTGCGGTCACTCTTGGCCGAGCACTGCGTGCCTTCGAGCTTGAAAGCCGCTTGCGCCTGGCGCAGGCCAACCAGGCGCGCCTCGAAGCGCAGGCGGCCGCGCTGGAGGCCCAGCGACGGCGCGCGGAGGAGACCGAGGCCCTCAACCAACAACTCCGCACGTCAGCACGCGAACTGTCCGCCCTGGTCGCTATGTCAAGTATTCTGACCTCGACGGTCGATCTGCAGCGCCTTCTGCAAGATGCGCTCTACCAGATGGTGCACAGCTTCGAATCGGCTGGCTGCAGTGCCATTTTCCTGAAACGTCCGGACGGGGGCCTTGAGCTCGCGGCCCGTTACCAAAGACCGGAGATGGCCGAGCCTGCCATCCTGCCCCCTCTGACCCGGACAACCGCGCTGGCGTTCAAAGCCGATAACCCGGCGGGCGCCGGGCTCGACGATCAAGTGCGTATCTTGACGGCTGATGTTGCCAGGGACGATCGCCCACCCGCGAACGACGGAGCCGCCGTCTACGACGGCGGGGTGGCGGCCACCGGCGTGGCTATCGCCGCCGCAACACCCGAGTTTCGCCGATACCGCACCCTGGCAGTGCCTTTGCACGCCAAGGAGCAGCTCCTCGGGGGCGTGGTGCTGACTTCCTTACAGGAGGACGAGCCATTTGGCCCGGCCGAGCTGAGGCTGCTGATCGCGTTTGGGCAGCAATTGGCGGCCTCCGTGGAGAACGCCGGGCTTTACCAGACCTTACGGCTGCGTGAGACGCAGCTCAAAGAATTGGTGCGCCAGCTCGTGAACGCGCAGGAGAATGAGCGTCAACGGATCGCGCGCGAGCTGCACGACGAGACGGGCCAAAAACTAACGGCGCTGGCAATGGGCCTGGCCGCGGTCGAGACCTCGCTGGGGTCAGATGTGGAGCGCGCGGCCAGGCTGGTGCGCGAGCTGCGCGACCTGGCGGACCAATCCATCACCGAATTGCGCAACGTGATGTCCGATCTGCGTCCGTCGCAGCTCGATGACCTTGGGCTGGTACCCGCCTTGCGCTGGTATGTGCAGCGCTACAACGCACGCCATCCTGAGCTGACCGTCACCCTGACCGCTGAGCGCCCGCCCCGCCGTCTGCCCGCCCAGTACGAGACGGTGCTCTTCCGCGTAGCCCAGGAGGCGCTGTCGAATGTGGCCAAACACGCGAGCGCGACACAGGTGAGCGTGCAACTGTGCCAGGAGGCGGACCTCGTGCGGCTAGAGGTGGTTGACAACGGCGTGGGCTTTGATTCGACCCTGCCGCGTGCCGGCCAGACCGATGGCCACGGCTGGGGGCTGGTCGGCATCCGTGAGCGGGTGGCGCTGGTGGCGGGCAAGTGCTCGATCGAGTCGCAGCGTGGGGGTGGCGCCCGCGTGCGCGTGGAATTACCGCTCAAGTAGGGCCGATCTGACTGAAACGGAGCGAGAATGAGTCCGATACGTATTTTGATTGTTGACGATCATGCAGTCGTGCGGGCGGGATTGCGCATGCTGCTCAGCGCCGATCCGGAGCTCGAGATTGCCGGCGAGGCCGGAGACGGCGCCCAGGCGCTGCGCCTGGCGCGCGACCTGGCGCCGGATGTCGTGTTAATGGACATCTCGATGCCCGACATGAACGGCATCGAAGCAACGCGCCGCATCAAGGAGCTTTGCCCCGAAGTGGCCGTGCTCGCACTGACCATGCACGAGGACGACCAGTACTTCTTCGAGATGCTGGCTGCCGGCGCTTCCGGCTATGTGCCGAAGCGCGCGGCTCCGGACGACCTCATCTCGGCCATCCGGGCTGTCAAGAATGGGGGTATGTTCTTGTTCCCCTCGTTGGCGCGCCTGCTGGTCAGCGATTATCTCCAGCGGAGCGAACACGAAGGTAGCGCCGGGCGCCCCTTCGATGCCCTGACCGACAGGGAGCGCGAGGTGCTTGTGCGCATTGCCCAGGGACTGAGCAATCAGCAGATCGCCAATGAGCTGGTGATCAGTATCAAGACCGTCAACCGGCACCGCGAGAACATCATGGCCAAGCTCAACCTTCATAGCCGGGTCGAGTTGGTGCATTACGCAATTGAGAAGGGACTCATTGACCTGAAGGATGAAGGATGAAAGTAGAAAGGGTCTTCGTTTAATCGCTTTTCGCCCTCTCCTATCTCTTCCCTCTGCCCCCATGGGTAATCCGCCCCATTGAAAGATGGTGATTCCACCCAATGGATTCGCCCGTCGCTCCGTGCTAAGCTTCACCTGGATGAATCAGATAGTCAGTGCTTGCGGCAGGCGCTAGCGCCAGGACAGCCGGGACTGACAAAGCACAGCAAACGCATGGAGGACACAATGGAGTACTGGATGTTCGCTCTGGTGTTGCTTCGGGTCCTGGTCCCCGTGGTGGTGACCATCTGGCTGGCCGATCGCGTCAAGGCGTGGGATTTGCGGCGTAGTAACGCCTGATCCGGCTTGCGTAAGCCGGGTTGTTGCCCCACCTGCTGGTTAGTGGAGATATCCCATGGCTAGCTCAATGGATTTTCTGATCGTAATAGGCATGTTCGTACTGCGCATCGGCGTGCCGCTGGCCGTGCTGGCCGGCCTGGGCTACCTCCTGAGGTGGCTGGACCGGCGTTGGGAGGCCGAGGCTCGCGCCGAGCAGGCGGCACGACAGGCGGCGCAACCGGGGCCACAGGCGCTTCCTGCGCCTGCGGCCCCGGCCCGACCGGCTCGCCGGTCCGGTGTGGACGTGCCTGGACCTCAGCTGCCGTTCGACCCAGGTCTGATCCGTGGGCCGCAGCCTGCAATGGCTTTGACCGATACCAGGCATTGCTGGGACGTGAAGGGCTGCTCGCCGGAGAAAGTAGCGCAATGCCCGGCCTTCACTCATCCTGACGTGCCCTGTTGGCAGGCCCGGACGAAGGTGGAACACCAGATGCCCGAATCCTGCTTTGGCTGTGAAGTCTTCAAGAACTACCCCAACATATAGCCAAAGGAGGCTATGCAATCATGAAAAAGCGGTTCGTCTTGGGCGGTTGGTGGGTGGTGGCGCCGACACTGTTGATTGCCGGTCTGATGCTTCTTTTGACCGGAACCAGCAATGCGGCGCCGGGAGCCTTACCGCGCGTCCTGCTGACAAACGTCCTGTTTCAGCAACAGACGCCCGTATGCCAGTCTTGCCATCCCAAAGAATACGCGGACTGGCAGGCAGCGCCACATGCTAAGGCAACTCTGAACCCGGCGTTCAAGGATCAATTGGCCAAAGCCGGCAATCAGGCCGCCTGTCTGACGTGCCACACCACCGGTTTTGACCCCGGCAGCGGCAAGTTCTTGTCGGAGGGTGTGACCTGCGAGGCCTGCCATGGCCCATACAAAGAGGGCCATCCGAAGGCGGCGACGATGCAGTTGCCGATGGCTTCCGAGACCTGCCACGTGTGTCACCAACAAACGTTCAATGAATGGCAAACCAGCCAGCACGGCGCCCAGAACATCCAATGCTTCGACTGCCATCAGGCGCACACTCAGGGCTTGCGCACGGGCAGCGTGCAGAAGCTGTGCGCAGCATGCCATTCTGACAAGCAGACCGAGCTTGCACACGCAACCCACGGCATTAGCGGCGTGGATTGCGTCAGTTGCCATATGTCAAAGGAATCGATGAACAACGCTCCGGGCATGATGCAGGTGATGGCGCCCAGCCACAGCTTCAAAGTCTCGTCCGACGTCTGCGCCGGTTGCCACCAGGCAACCATCCATACCAGCAATAAAGTGGCGGCTGCCAACCTGGCGGCCGGGCAAGGGACCGCCAATAGCACGCAAATGCTGGAGCAGGCTAAGGAAGTACCTGTGCTGCAGCAGCAATTGACTGCCTTGCAGCAGCGGCTAGCCGCGGTGCGGAACGTGGGCGTCGCAGCCAGCGGGTTCGCTTTCGGATTCGGAGGGTTTGCGGGCCTGGTGCTGGGTATCATCGGCATGACACTGTGGCAGAAGAGAGGGAAGTCATGAGCGCGCGGACGAAGGGGACGGCGAGCTTTTCTCGGCGCCAGTTTCTGAAGCTTTCGGCTGCGACTGCCGGCGGCGCCGCTCTGGTCGGCTGCCAGTTCGTACCGGCCACCGCGTCTGGCGAGAGCATCGATCCGGCCAAAGTGCCGGGCATCTTGATCGATCTCACTCGCTGCGTTGGCTGCGGCAACTGCCAGCGGTCCTGCATCGCAGCGAACGATCTGCACCCGAGCCAGGAGGAGCTGAGCACCCTGAGCGCGGATACTTACACCTACGTTCAGCGTTACGATCTGCCCGGAGGCAAGACTCGCTTCGTAAAGCGGCAGTGCATGCAGTGCCTGTACCCGGCGTGCGTCTCGGCGTGCACGGTCGGCGCGCTGCACCAAACCGCGGATGGGGTGGTGGCGGTGGACGCGCGGAAGTGCATCGGCTGTCGTTACTGCCAGTACGCCTGCCCGTTCAACGTGCCCAAATTCCAGTGGGACAGCGCACTGGGCCTCGTGCGTAAGTGCCAGTTCTGCCTGGGCCGTCTTGCCCAGGGACAGGGTCCGGCTTGTGCCGACAATTGCCCGTCGGGAGCGTTGAAGTATGGCCTGCGTGGCGATCTGTTGCAGGAAGCGCACGGCCGTATCGCTGCGCATCCTGAAGTGTACGTCGACCTCATCTACGGCGAGACCGAAGTAGGTGGCACCAGCTGCCTGTATATCTCCGACGTGCCGTTCGATCAACTCGGCTTCCCCAAGTTGGGAACTGACCCGGCGCCGCACTACGCCGAGAGCATGATGAAACGCACTCCCACCATCGCCGTCAGCGTCGCCGCTGTCGCCACCGGCATCTACTCGGTGTTGCGCTGGCGCAGTGACCACGGGCATGTCGAGATCGACGTGCGGGAGGAGAAGTGATGGTCACCTCGACGGCGGATCAGAAGCGCCTCCGCTGGAACGGAGCACGCTCCGCCCTGAGGGAAGCCTTGCCCAGCTATCTCAATCCCGGTGTGCAGATCCTGGCCTACCTCACCGTCATCGGCGTGCTGGCCGGGATATGGCGGCTGTTCAGCGGGCTGGGCGCCGCGACCAACCTCACCGACGGAATCCCCTGGGGCATCTGGATTGGCTTCGACTTCAGCTTGATTGCCATTTCGGGGGCCGGCTTCACGATGGCCGGGCTGGTTTACGTGTTCCGCCAGGAGCAGTTCCGCCCGGCGCTACGACCGGCCGTGCTCACCGGCCTGCTTGGCTACACGGCGGTGCTCGCTCTGCTGATCCTCGACCTGGGCCGCCCAGATCGTTTTTACCACTTCCTGATTTACTGGAACCTGCACTCGCCGTTGTTTGAGATCAGTTGGTGTGTGTTGCTCTACACCACCGTGCTGCTGATTGAGGTCAGCCCACAGGTCTACGAGCGGTTGAACAGGCCTGGGCCAGTGCGCATCGTGCACGCGATCATTGTCCCGCTGGCCATCGTTGCCGTGACGCTGTCCTCGCTGCATCAATCTACCTTGGGCACGTTGTACCTCAACATGCCCTACCGGCTCAATGCGCTCTGGTACACGCCTCTCTTGCCGTTGCTGTTCTTTACTTCTTCGGTCAGCACCGGCCTGAGCGTGGCGATCATCGCCTACAAGCTGGCAACGCGCTTCACCGGCCAGCAGGCGCAGCTCCGGGTCGCACGCGGTCTGGGCAGCCTGGTGGCAGGGGTGCTGGTATTCTACCTGGTGCTGAAGCTGGGCGATATCATCCTCTCCGGCAAAGCGCCACTGCTGCTGGCATTCGACCGGATGAGCCTCTTGATGTGGATCGAGTTGATCGTGGGCGTGCTGGCGCCTCTGGCGATCTTTCTGGCGCCTTCCGTGCGCCGGACAGAGAAGGGCCAATGGGCCGGGGCGATCCTGGTGGTGCTGGGCACGTTGATTAGCCGCTTCGACGCCACCCTCTTCGCTCAGACGGCGCCCCCTGGTGCGACGTACGTGCCGCATGTTGTCGAGTGGATGACTACCGCCGGCGTGGTTGCCGCGGCGGCCCTGGCCTGGTATCTGGGTGCACGCTTGCTGGCGGTATTCGAGAAGCCGAACGGGCATCACTGATCGTAAGCGAGCAGCCGAAGGATCAGGCCCGCTCAGCAGTGCTTGCTACTCAGGGGGCCTGCCTTTTTTGTCAGGCCCCCTTCTTTGGCGCTGCCCCGAATTTCTGCAGGTCCAACGACTCCAGGTTGGACCCCCCGACAAACTCGCGCAGAATCGAGTTGTCCGGGATCTGGTCGGTCGGCATGGGCGCGAACCATTGCAGGAACGCGAGCAGGCGCTTGGCTTCCACATGGCCGGGCTTGCCGGGCTCGATCTGCAATAGAAGCGGCTCGACCAGCGGCTTGAGGGCGGACAGCTCGTAGACCAGGGCCGAATTTAACATGACGTCGGCATTTTCCTGATAAGGGAAGATGAATTCACGCTCGCCGCGCCGCACGCTCTGCCAGCGGGAGATGGTGTCGGCGGCGGAATAGCCGCGCGTGCGCGCATCGCGCACGATCCGCCGGATCAACCGGGTATCGGTAGTCGGCACGCGGTTGTGGCGGTCGATGTTGAGCTGGGTCAGGGCGGAGATGAAGATGCGGAAGATACGGTCGGATGGAATGGCGGGCACCAGGCCGGGATTCAGGCCATGGATCCCCTCCACCAGCAGGACATGCTCGGGCCCTAGCTGGATGGTGACGCCCGGTTCGCGCTTGCCGGTGACGAAGTTGAAATGCGGCAGTGTGACCTGCTCGCCGGCCATCAGCTGTAGCAGTTGCTGGTTGAACAGCTTGAGGTCCAACGCTTCCAGGATCTCGAAGTTGTAGTTGCCTTGCTCGTCGCGCGGCGTGAACTGCCGATCCACGAAGTAATCGTCCAGGCCAATCGCAATCGGGCGCATGCCGTTTGCCAGCAACTGCACGGCCAATCGCTTGGCAAAGGTAGTTTTGCCCGAGGAGGACGGACCCGCCATCAACACCAGCTTGACCTGGCCGCGCCGGCCTGCGATCTGGGTGGCAATCTGCGCGATGCGCTGCTCGTGCAACGCCTCGGCTACCAGGATGATCTCATTGGCGCGCCCGGCATCGATGGACTGGTCCAGCGAGCCGACGTCCTCAATGCCGAGCAGGCGCAGAGTCTGGCCGTACTCGCGGAATACATGAATCAGCTTGGGATACTCGACCACCGGCTGTAACTCGGCCGTGTTGCGAATCGGGAAGCGCAAGATGAAGCCGGGCGCGTAGTAGGTGAGGGCGAAATAACGCAGATAGCCGGCCGACGGAACCATGTAGCCGTGGAAATAGTCGCTCAGACCGCGCAACCGGTACAGCGTAAGATAGTCCTTGCGCCGGTAGCTCAGCAGCCGCACCTTGTCGTCCTCGCCGCGGCGTCGGAAGATCTCGATCGCCTCACGCAGCGGCACCCGCTCCTTGCTGATGGGCGCATCCGCCTCGACGATCTGGCGCATCCGCGCTTCGATCTGGGCCAGCTCGTCCGGCGTGAAATTCTGGCGTCCCGTCACCTCACAGAAGAAGCCGCCGAAAGTCACTGAGTGGTCGATGTTGATCTGCGCTTCGGGGAAAAGCTCGTGGACGGCGACCAGCAGCAGGAAGGTCAGCGAGCGGCGGTATACGCGGCTGCCGTCCCAATGGGCCATCGAGAGCGGCGTCACCTCCACATCTCGTTCGATATGATAGGTCAGCTCGCGCAGTTCGTCATCGATCAATGCGGCCATCACAGGCAAAGGCCAGGCCGGCTCGGCAGCCTTGATATAGGCTTCCAGGGGCGTGCCGACGGGGGCTTCGTATATGCGCCCGTCATCGAACCAGACCTGGGCCGTCGTGCGGGGTGTGCCGGGTCGGACGGCATTGAGGGTTCCGTTCACTTGGGTGATAGATTGAAAAGCCATCTGATTTCTCGCGCAACACGGCAGCGTTGTGCCGCCGATTCTCTGCCACTTAAGCAACAGCCGGACTAGCTTTCAGTTATCCACTATCCACTCGGCGCGGATTGGCCGCCGGCCAAGCGCAGTTGCCGAAGCGTTATGCCCCGGCGAGGGCGCAACCGATGACATTGGCGTCATAAGTCATCTGGATCTGCTGACCCGGCTGGACGACTAGAAAATCCTTCTCCCAGTCTCCTTCCAGCAGACGGCGGATGAGGACCATGTCCCCGCTGACCCGGTCGAGGACCCAACCCCGGCGTGCGGCTTCGGTCGCGGCGCGCGCCTCGACGGCTGAAATGTCCCCAATGCCCATCTCGATCAGGGCTGCCCGCTTGTAATGTTGCTGCCAGGCGCCCATAACCTCCATAAGGTAGTCGGCATTCTCCCGGCCGTATTTTTGCACGTATTCCTCGTGGACGGCTTCGAGATTCGTATCGCTACCTGAACCAAGGGCGAGGGCGCCTCCGCTCCCGTCGTCGCGCTCCATGTAGTCCAGGGCATACCAGTAGGTGCCCGGGTAATTCTCGAACTGGTCCTGATAGCGAGCGCGGCTTCCCAGGAAGAGGGTGATGCAGTCATGCGCACGTGGGATCACCAGCGGCAACTCGCGCGCAACCAGGCCGGCCGTCGCCTGACCGCACAGCCCGTAGCCCATGACAATTGCGTCATAGCCCAGGCCGGCAGTCTGCGGGGCCGAGACAGCGTCGATTTGCGCCTGCAAGCGGGCGCGCAGGTCCGCCGGTGAGTTGTGTAGCCCGCGCCGGAACAGTTGGATATCGACGATATGGGGCGAGCGCGCGGCGCTCAGGTAGAGCTGGCGCGCCAGAACTTCGCAGGCAAGGCACATCAGGTGCATGGGGTACTCCTCAAGTCGGTATGAGCCGCATTCTAGCACACCCGGCCGTTTATGGCAGCTTTCCAATCCACTTGACAGGCGCGCCATCTGCTGCTATAGTCCTGCAACAATCGCATAGACCCGTAACTCTTATCCAGAGAGGCAGAGGGACCGACCCTGTGAAGCCTCGGCAACCGCTCCGGTCGTCGCAACGTTGGCAGGTTGTACGTTGGAACGTCGTAGTCTTCAGCGTCTCCACGTGCAGCGTTTCGACGAGCAAACGTAGACGGTGCCAATTCCGGCAGATTTGATCTGGAAGATGAGAGGAATTGGAAACCGGATTCGTCAGCGCCCTCTCGTCAGTTTTGAGAAGGCGCTTTTTGTTTCGCAGGTGTTTGACAGCGGCATGTTGTTTCTTGTGCGAGGTGCAGTTGATATGGATCCTACTATCTCTTCGTCTCTCGGGTTGGTGAGTGGTCAGACGTTCACCTTCGCAGAGGATGAACCGTTCGTTCTGGAGAGCGGCGCGACTCTCAATCCCGTAACTCTGGCCTATGAGACCTATGGCCGGCTGAATGAGGCGCGCTCGAACGCGATCTTGGTTTTGCACGCGCTCAGTGGCGGGGCGCACGCCGCGGGACTGAGCGAGGAAAACGGCAAACTGGGTTGGTGGGACGATTGCATCGGTCCCGGCAAGCCCTTCGACACTGACCGCTTTTTCGTGATCTGCAGCAATGTGCTGGGCAGTTGCTATGGATCGACCGGTCCCGCGAGCATCGACCCCACCACCGGGCAGCCCTATGGTCTGCGCTTTCCGGTGGTTACGATCGGGGACATGGTCCGCGCGCAGGTGGCGTTGATCGATCATCTTGGGATCGACCGGCTCCTGTGCGCCGCCGGCGGCTCGATGGGTGGCATGCAGGTGCTGGAATGGACCGCGCGCCACCCACAGCGCATCCGGTCCGCCATTCCCCTGGCCACCACGGGACGTAGCAGTCCGATGCTGATCGCCTTTAGCGAGGTCGGGCGGCAGGCGATCTACGCCGATCCCAATTGGCAGGGTGGCGACTACTATGCCAACGGGCACCGGCCCGATGCAGGGCTGGCCATCGCGCGCATGGTCGGTCACATCACTTACCTCAGCGAGCAGTCCATGCATCAGAAATTCGGGCGGCGCCTGCAGAATAAGGAGCGTTTTGGCTACGAGTTTCAGACCGAGTTCGAGGTGGAGAGTTACCTGCGCCACCAGGGCCTGACGTTTTCCCGGCGCTTCGACGCCAATTCGTACCTTTATATCACCAAGGCGATGGACTATTTTGACCTCAGCACGCCGACGGGAGCACTGGCGGCGGCTTTTGCCGATTCGACTCACGTCAAATACCTGGTAGTCAGTTTCACCAGCGATTGGCTCTATCCTTCGTATCACGGCAAGGAAATCGTCAGTGCCCTGACCACGGCGGGGGCCGACGTGACCTACCTGGACATTCAGAGCAGCTGGGGTCATGACGCCTTCTTGTTGGAAGTTGACACCATGACTCGCCTGCTGGGCAGCTTTGTGGATCGAGTGGCCTGTGAGGAGGGTGTATGACCGGTCCTTTGTCTGGACGTACGACTGTCGAGCCGGCGGTGACGGGGCAGGTTGCCGCTGACGGGGTGGCGGCGTCTGCACTGCCCGGGTCTGCGCTGGCGGGGTCTGCGCTGGCGGGTCTGGCCCAGTTGAGGGGCGGGCAGCGGGACTGCCAGTCGTTGGCCAGCCAGACTTCGCCGCTCGCGACGCCGGCCAGGGCCGAGCTGCGCCCTGACCTCCAGCTCATTGCCGGCTTTATCCCCGAGGCGACCAAGGTGCTCGACCTGGGGTGCGGCGACGGCGCGCTGCTCGATCATCTGGCGCGCTCCAAGCAGGCAAAAGGGCGGGGGATTGAGCTCAGCGAGGAAGGGGTGTTGGCCTGCGTGCGCCGCGGACTGAGCGTGCGCCAGGGCGACCTGGAGGAAGGACTGGCCGACTACCCTGACCGCAGTTTTGACTACGTTGTGCTCAGCCAGACGCTGCCCTTTCTCGACGATCCCGAAATGATCCTGCACGAGATGCTGCGGGTGGCGTCCCGCGCGGTCGTGAGTTTTCCCAACTGGGGCTACTGGGGCTGCCGGCTGGAACTCTTGCTCACCGGACGCATTCCGCAGGCGCGCGATCTTCCACAGAGCTGGCATGAGAAGCCGCGCTGGCAGGCCTTTACGGTCACGGATTTTGCGCTTTTCTGCCGTGGAGCCGGCATCCGCATCACTCGCCAGGCTTACTTGAGCGGAGGCAGGCCGGTCAACATCCCGAAGTTCAAGAACCTCTTCTCGACCACGGCAGTGTTTGTGCTCGAACGCTAGACGTTAGACAGTCACAGTGCTTGGCACCGCCTCGGGTTGCGCCTGCCCGTGGGCCGGCGCGCCGACGCGCAACAGGGCCATCAAGGCAAAGCCGGCCAGACGGAGGACCGTGCCCAGTATAATGGATTGCCCGATGCCAAAAGCGCCGGCTACGGCCGTACCCACTAACGGCGCCAGGAAAGTTGCAATGTAGACGGTCGTCTGGTACATGGCCACGTAGACGGCCGGATTTTCCCCCGGACAAGTACTCAGCACGATGTCGAAGAAAACCAGGTCGACCCCGGCCGAAAAGACGCCCGCCAGGCCTGCCCAGACGACCAGCAGCTCCCAGCGGTTGGTCAGGGCCGTCAGCAGGGGGTAAAAGCTGACCCCCAGGCTGGTCGCGAGCAGCACCCAACGCACACCGCGGCGTTTTGTGGCGCGCGCCCAGAGGAAGTAGGCGACCATTGTCACGGCCGTGTTGATGCCGTTGATCGCGCTGATGGCGCCATCCGAGGCGTGCAGCGTGCGCACCCAGTAGATCGGAAAGAGCGGCGCCGGTAGGGCCATGCCCCAGCGGAACAGGAACTGGCTGAGCAAGAAGTTGACGAAGAGCCGGTTGGCGCGCAGGTTGCGGCTGTACTGGCGCAGTGTCTCCCTCAATGGTTCGCGCGCGGCGGGCGCATCGGCAGGAGGCAGTTTGATGCTGCTGGAGAAAATGTAACTGATCAGCCCGCCCGCCGCGGACCCAATAAACACCACCTGGTAATTCAGTGGGAAGGTGAAGAGATTCAACGCCTGCCCGACAATGAGCACTGTCAACGAGTTGGTTATCCCCAAAATGGACCAGCGCCGGCTCATCAGTGAGAAACGCCCTCGCTCTCCGGCCACACCGCCCATTACGACTGTGAAACTGACCGACACGATCGTCTGCGGGATGGTAGCCAGCGCCCAGATGCCGATGATGGCCGCAGGCTGCCGGTCCTGCATAAAGAAGAAGGGCACCAGGCCGGTCAGGGCATAACAGGAGAGCACAAACAGGCGTGCCTTGGAGAACCAGGGGACGATCTGGCGTTGGCGGCCCAGGAACTCGCCGATGGGCATGGCCAAGATCATGCCTGTCAGGGCCGGCATGGAAGTGAGCAGGCCGACCATGAAATTCGACGCGCCCAACCTGACGAGGAAGACCGATAGGAAAGTGGCGACGCCGCCGACCAGGCCCACGCCAACGGCGTCGATCAGGACGTTACGTTGGTTGGCCTCCGCCGGGGTAGCCGGATGCAACAGCACCTGCGCCAAAGGAGCGTCGTGCTCGCCGCTGTGCTGCGCTCCGCCCGCCTTAAGTATGGCATGGTTGATGAAACGAGAGACCGCCAACCGGGCCGCTGCACCGACACCGGTGGCGCCGGCGCCGCGATCGGGCAACGGTTGCGGTAACCTGGACGAGGACATAAGGGAGGAACGCTCCGTTTGTGATTGGGATTGGCCTACGCTCGGCCTGCCGCCTTTGCGTATACCGCCTCGAGACGATCGACGTGCTCCTTGATCGTCATCGGCGGTTGGATACCTTCACGCAGCCGCTCCCGGAAGGCCGGGTCGCCGGCGAGATGCTGCAGAGCAGCGCTCCAGGCGGAGATATCGCCCGGACTGACCAGCAGCCCGTTGACGCCGTCACAGATGGCCCCTGGCAACGCACCGAGCCGAGACGCGATGACGGGCAGTCTCGCGACGAACGCCTCATGCGCGATGATCGAGAAGGTCTCGTGCCAGAGTGAGGGCACGCCAAGCACGTCGACCTGCGCGAGGCATTGCCACACCTGCTGCCTGTTCAGTAGGCCCAGGAACCGGACACCGGGTCCAGCCAGAGACCGCAGATGCCGGGAATAGGCCGGGTCGAAGCCTTCATTCCCGGCGATCCACAGCTCGGGCTGATGCATCTCGTCCTGCCCGAAGGCTTCGTTGAAGGCCCTGACCAGAACATGCACCCCCTTTTGAGGAGCCAGCCCGCCAATGTAGGCCACCCGGAACGCACCATCGCGTGCCATCCCCGGGGAAGGTATCTCGCCGTCAGATCGAGCGGCGACAAGCGCCGGGCGCTCGACGCCGTGCGGCAACACCAGTACTCGCTCGCCCGGCAAGCCATTGGCCCCATACCACTCTTTTACAAATGGAGACGGGGCGATCACCTGCGCTGCATCCAGCAAGACCCGGCGCAGAGCACGGTCACGCGCGGCCAGCAGGGGGACCAGCCCTGGGGCAGCCGCCCAGAGCCGGCCCGCGCCTCCGCGTGCCAGCACGCAACGCGCGCAATTCAGCCACGCGTGCGGCCCACTGCACAGCTTCTGGCTGTAATTTGTGATCAACTGGGCGTTGGCGCAGATCCACCAGTAATCGTGGAGAGTAACGACCAGCGGGATGCCGCGCTGCCGGATCGCGCCGACCAACTGCGCAGGAAGGCCCATCAGGTGTTCTATGTGGACGAGGTCGGGCCGCGTCTCTGCCAGGGCCTCGCTAAAGGTGTCCATGAGGAACCGGTCGCCGAAAGTAGCCATGAAACGACGGGTGGGGTTCTGCACACCATCCCAGGCTGCCCACACGTCCACACCATCGGCCGGGCGGCGGGTCAGTCCGTGGCCGGGCGCGCTATGCCTGTAAAACACGCTGACGTCGTGGCCGCGCGCAGCCAGGGCACGCGCCACGCTCTGGGTATAGTGTTCTGTGCCACCAACGTAGTCGGGCGGGTATTGGTGAACTAGATGCAGTATCTTCATGCTATTATGATACTATTATGATACTGTTTCTCAATCTGCATCCACGTATTCCTCTGCGCCATGCGCGGTTAGCCCCCAGCGCGCTCAATCGCAATGCTGGGGGCTGTGGTCAGTGATGAATGGAACCTTAACGCAAAGTCGACAGTAGTCGTGCCGAGTGCTGACAGACGCACATCGCACCCGGGCGTCTCGTTACTGCAGTCGCTCCACATCTGCCAGGGCGGCCGGTGAATGGCCGGTTACCACCCGGTAGATCAGGTCCGTCTTGCGGTACACCAGGTCCCACGTATAGCGCTCACGCACTACCTTCCGCCCGCGTTCGCCGAGGGAGCGCGCGAAAGCAGGGTTATCCAGCAGCCGCCGGATAGCTACAGCCAGCGCGTCCGGGTTACCGAACGGTACTAACAGGCCTGTTTTCTCTTCCTCAATGACTGCTGGCACACCCCCGGCTCGCGCCCCAATCACCGGCTTGCCGTGAGCCCACGCCTCGAGGTAAACGATGCCGAACGAGTCAACGCGCGAAGCCATTACGAAAACATCGGTTGCCGCCAGCAGGTCCTGCTTCGTCCCGTTCGTCACCTGCCCTGTGAGGCGGATGCGGGCCTTGTTGGCCTCAGGTAGCTTGGCGTAGTATTCGGGAAAGCCGCCAGCCAGCACCGGCTTGCCCGCCAGGGCGAGTGTGACCTCCACACCGTTCGCCCACAAACGACGCATTGCCTCGCACAGGTGAATGACGCCTTTGTCGTAGGTCAGCGCGCCCATGAAAGTGACCAGCGGTCCCTCGACCCGCTGTTGTTGGCGGAAGCGCGAGGCGTCTCCACCTTGTGCCTCGTCGGGATCCACGCCCATGCCCACCCGCACCATGCGTTCGGGCGGCACGCCCAGTGCGGCCAGCGTGTCACGTTCGATATCAGTTTGTACGATGACCGCGTTGCTGGCGGCCAGCACGTCCAGTTGGTGTCGCATCGTGTAGTTGCGTTGCACCTCCCCGACGCCTACGTGCGCGAACGGGGTCGTGACAAACGGGATGTTGCGCCGGCGCGCGTAGCGCTCGGCGGCGATCATTGGCCCTTCCAGCGAAATGTTAACGCCGTGGACCAGGTCCGGCACCGGCGCCAGGCCCTCCAGTATGGCCTGGAAGCCAGGCAGACGCGGCGTCTGCCTGGCTTCCAGGCGCAGCAGGCCGCCTCCGGCCAACGGCAAGGCCGAAAGCAGTGGGGCAAGCCGGCGCGCCAGATAAAACGCCCCGGGCGCCAAAGGCAGGTAGCGAATGGAGCAGCGTAACACGTCTACCCCATTATACCACTCCTGGCCGGGAGTCGTCTGCGGAGCGCGCGGGTTCCAATAACAGTCACCTTGGGTGGCTGTCGTGGTCACCACTGTCACCGCGTGCCCATCCGCGCTAAAGCGTTCTGAGATAGCTTGCAGGTAGGTCTGGGCTCCGCCAACGAACGGGTAATATCCGGCGCTAGCGTGGCAGAAATGCATGTCGAGCTTGTTCTCCGTTAGCCAGCTTTAGCGTCGGGCGACTGGCAGAAAAATCCGGTAAGGGAGATCCAACACCCTCAGGGTGACTGGGATCTGTGCCGGGCTACTCTCCACCCGCGATTCACTGGCTGTGGCGGTGAAATGGAGGTCGCCCAGAGCGTAAGTACCCACTACGCGGTCTTTCGTAGAGACTGTCACTTTCACCGTCGTGCTTTGTTGCGGTGCCAGCGTGCCCGAAGACGGCGCTATGGACGTATCGGCTACCGCGGTCGCTGACCAGGTGAACGCCTGTCCCCCCGTGTTGGATAGCACCAGGCTGGTGGACTGTTGATCCAGGCCAGGCGCATGTTGCGCGTGGTGAAGAAAATACAAAGAACTGGGCGAGACCCCGAGCCGGCCCGGTTGCGTCACTGAGCCGCTATGCTGTGCGTCGCGGTGGAACATCGGCAAGGGCGCTTGCCCGGAACTGGTACCGTTGCCCTTGAAGCGCCACATGTAGCCATGTCCCTGGTCCTCATATTTGCCACCGCCGATCCAAACTTCCTGCCAGCCATCCTG
>Ga0209746_1000254_pt1 | contig 28549 bp, 18 predicted proteins | sample BarGraNGADG00211_3_FD_184496 | JGI IMG/M metagenome (GOLD analysis project Ga0209746, IMG submission 184496) | Arctic peat soil microbial communities from Barrow, Alaska - Barrow Graham LP Ref core NGADG0011-211 (SPAdes) (version 2) | ecosystem: Environmental > Terrestrial > Soil > Wetlands >... | reverse complement strand
AGATAGCTCAGACAACTATGAGTAGTGTTATAGGAAAACTTGAACTTGACAGAACTTTTGAAGAACGTGAAACAATTAATGTTACTATAGTTGAAGCGGTTGATAAAGCCAGTGAACCCTGTGGTGTAAAAGTAACCCGTTATGAGGTTAAAAATATTTCGCCACCTCAAAGCATAAAAGATGCGATGGAAAAACAGATGAGAGCTGAAAGAGAGAAAAGAGCAGTTATTGCTGAATCGGAAGGAACTAAACAGGCTAAGATAAATAATGCAGAGGGTGACAAACAGGAGTTGATTAAAAAATCCGAGGGTGAGATGCAGAAGCGTATCAACGAAGCTGCAGGTCGTGCCTCAGAGATCGAACAACTCGCAAAAGCAACAGCCAATGGTTTAAGAGCAATTTCATCAGCAATATCTGAGGAAAACGGATTAAATGCTGTTAACCTGAGGATCGCTGAACAATATCTTTTGGAGTTCGGAAAGCTTGCCAAGACAAATAATACAATAATAATTCCGTCGAATCTTAGTGACATCGCCAGCGTTATTGCATCAGCAACTGCGGTGTTTAATGAAACAAAGGATAAGAAGAAATAATAGAAGACTGTTGATGCTATAGCTTTTCACGCCTCCCCTGCAGTCTGACACCTCCTTCAGTCGCCAAAGGCTTGCCGAAGGCGATGCCCTAAAATTGACTACCAGGCAATTTCTTAACGGTCGGCCCCATGCTCTGTCCTTTTGATAATCGTATACTGACCTTCTATCTATCTAAATACCTTTCAAATACAAAATTTTAACAAATGATTAACAAATCATTAACAAAAAACTATGCAACATTTTGATTTTCCAAACGTCTATACATTGGATGGAAGATAAAAAGACAGTAAATAATATTTTGGACAATTCACTTTTTATTGATTCATTTTTAAGACATAAAAAGAATTTTTTACGATAGTTTAAATTTCTCTATAATCGCCATTCGGCAGATTCTACTATCAGGTTTAGGTAAATCAAGGAAAGATGTCTCCCGATATCTTTCCTTTCTTTTTTTTAAAAATCAGTTATAAGAAATATCTTTGCCTTTCCACCGGCAACCAGACAGTGTAGTTGTTCTATTAAAAGATTTATATTTGTGCACTAAACATTTTGCCAGTCATATATGAGAACTAGCCTGTTCTTAGTATTCGTTTTATTAATCTCTTTTACATTTACACTGAATGCAAAAGGGCCTTCTCCAACTGCTGTTAAAGGTATACTTGATCTTCGTGAAATCAATAATCCTGATCATTTCATAATAAAACTTAATGGAGAATGGGAGTTTTACTGGAAAAAAATGTTGCACCCTTATGATTTTATTGAAGGGACTTATAAACCCGATTATTATGGAAATGTGCCTTCATATTGGACAGATTATCCTCAGGAATCTGTCAAAACCGAAAGATTTGGTTATGCCACCTATAAGTTAACGGTCTTATTTCCAAAAGGTTTTAATGAACCATTAGCTATTGACCTTCCTGTTTTTGATTCCTCATATGATATTTATCTTAACGGGAACTATCTTGGTGGTAACGGGACTCCCGGAAAATCAGCCGAGGAAACAAAACCCGAGTACAAAAGAAATTTTTACAGGTTTTTGCCGGAATCGGATTCTCTGAAAATTATAATAAATGTTTCTAATTATGATCACCGACGTGGTGGGTTCTGGTTACCTGCCAAACTTGGCACCTTTCTGGAAGTTCAGAAGCAAATGACAAACAGTTTGGCTGCAGAATGGTCAGTGATCAGTCTTCTTTTGGGATTCTCTCTATTCTTCCTGTTCTTTTTTATTATATCGCCAAAAGAAAAGATCATGGCTTTCTTAAGTATGGCGACCGTTGGTCTGGCTTTAAGACCCCTTTTTACATCCCATTATCTCATTCTCAACCTGTTCAATATGGAATGGATCTGGATAGTCAGATCTGAATACCTGGGACTTTTTCTGATTCTGATCGGATGGATCTGGTATGTTTTTTATCTCTATCCCTCAAAAATTTTCAGAATATTTGCCTGGTCAAATACCGGACTTTTCATACTGTCATTTGTTCTTACGCTGTTTCTTCCTGTTAAGATCTTCAGTTACTCAATATTTGTATTCTTTCCTTCAATGATTTTGAGTATTTCTTATCTTTTATACATGAGCTTTTCGGGCTCATTGAAGAAAAATGCTCTTGATATATTATATTTTTTAGCATTTATTCTGCTTCTATTTGGCGGTTTGCATGATGTGAGGGTATCGCTTGGAGTGTCAAAAAGTTTCATTGGATATTCACTTACATATATTATTGTACTTTTTGTTTTCATTCAGACAGCTCTGATAATGTATAAATGGATAAGGGCATTTAATGAAAAGGAAATACTGCAGAATGAACTTGCATTTATGAATCTTAACCTGGAACATCTCGTGAATGAAAGGACACAGGAACTAAAAACTATAAATAAAGAAATCGAGAAGCAGAACAGCATGATTGCTTTGCAAAATAAACAGTTGTCTGACACTATTCAACTGAAGAACAGGATTTTTTCTGTTATTGCGCACGATTTAAGGAGCCCCGTGGTAAATATCCTGTACATGTTAAATCTGCTAAAAGAGAAAGAGTACAAAGAGAAATACGATACTTTCGCAAATTCAAGCATACAGTATGCGCAGCTTGTTATCAGCTTACTGGAAAACATGCTTGTCTGGGGCCGGGATCAGGAGGATAAAATAAAGTTTTCTCCCGAAAGACTCGATCTGGCTGATATAATACTTACAAACCTGAGTATTTTCAAAGAGACTTCTGATAAAAAGGAAATCTCAGTGAATTTCACTCAGGTTGGCAATTCAAAAGGATATTTTGATAAAGATCTTCTGGATATTATAATAAGAAATCTATTATCAAATGCTGTAAAATACACACCCCGTGGAGGGAGGATAAGCATCCTGCTTAAGGACAAAACAATGAATGGTGAAGGTATAATGCTGAAGATTTGCGATAATGGCATTGGAATTCCAATAACAAAGCAAAAACAGCTTTTTAATTCCACTGAAATCGAAAGTACACCTGGTACAGAGAACGAAAAGGGAACCGGACTTGGGCTTAAGCTCTGCTATGAGTTAGTAAAAATAAACAATGGCAGCATCACTATTGAAAGTAAACCTGACGAAGGAACCTGTTTTATAATTACACTCCCGGGAGCAAAAGGATCTGTTTTTGCCTGGAAGGAGTAATATATCAGTCAATTGTCAGATCGGCAAGCCCCTTTTTGTCAAATATCTTAATGTTTTTCCCTTTTGCTTCAAGATATCCATCTTCTTCCATGTCACCCAGTGCCCTGGAGACTGAGGGCCTTGTGACACCAAAAAACTCAGCCAGGTCGCTCTGAGTCATATCCAGATTGACAGTACTTTGATCCTTTCCGGCTTTTTGAAGGATGTATTGGGCAAGCTTGCCCTTGATCGTTTTAAAATTCAGGAATTTTATTTTCTCAGAAAGGAATTGGGAACGATTTGAAATCATATCCAGAAAATTAACAAGGATGATATCATTGTTCATTAACAATGTAAGAAAATCTGACTTTTCAATTAAGAGCAGCTCCCCGTCTGAAACAGCAATTACATTGACAGGAAATCTGTTCCGGTTTCCAAACATGAACGCAGAAGCAAGACTACCAGGAGCAGGAATATCCTCAATCTTTATTACCCTCCCGGCATAATCTATCATTTCTCCTTTCACAACTCCTTTAATTACAATCATCAGTGAATTAACCGGTTCCCCGCTTTGAGATATCATTGAACCGGATTGAAATTTTTTAACCCTATTGGGCACACTCTTAAGAATTATTTCAATTTCATCAGGAGAAATTCCTTTGAATAAATGAGCATTTGAGAGAAGGGAATAGTCCATTTTTTTCTTCAAAAGTAGTAAATAACTCCAGTAACTATAAGTTTTCCAATGTTTATAACCTCATCCCCTTCGCCCCCTTCTCCCAAGAGAGAAGGGGGCAAAGCAAAAATACAGATGCTTAAAGTCCCTCCCCCCTGGGGGAGAGCCTGCCCCGCTTCGGCGGAGGATTTAAAGAGAGGCAAAATATCAAGATGGGATTAAGGGGTGAGCATTTGAACCATATCATTTTTTCTTCTACTTTTAGGACTTCTTAAATCCAGTTATTAATGAAAAAAATAAAAATCCTATTTTCAATATTGATTTTGTCGGCTTCATGGAATGCACTGGCACAGGATGATTTCGAATCTAAATTGCTGAAACAATTTCATAATATCAAGAGTGAAGAAATGATGACTTGGCTAGTGAAGCTATGCTCACCGGAATATAATGGCAGGCTAACCGGAACAGCTGAGTATATTGCATGTGCAGAATGGGTAGCAGGAAAATTAAAAGAATGGGGTATCAGGCCTGCAGGTGATAATGGAGATTACTTTCAATGGTTCAATTTTCCATATACTTCTGTAAACGATATTGGAAGCCTCACATTGAATTTGCCTCAGGCAGACGGTTCTATTATAAGAAAAAACTATAGCTATCCAGATGAATACTACCCCGGTATGAATTCAGGTAACGGAGAAGTAACTGCTGAAGTGGTCTTTGTTGGATATGGAGTTACAGCTCCGGAACTTAATTATGATGACTATAATGGGATCGATGTTAAAGGAAAGATTGTCCTTATGAACAGGGACGTGCCATATAATGACCCCCGAAATCCGGAATATAAAAAATGGGTCGGATATTGCTATCATCAATACAAGCTTCAGAATGCAGTAAAGCATGGTGCAGCCGGAATGCTCTATATTGATGGGGCAATGGCAAATCCAAATATCTCATATGATCCATCAATAGTAGTTTGTGGTATCGGACCTCAGCCTCTTGCTGATATTTTTGCCGGATTGAAAACAACAAATCAGGATATCCTGAAAAAGATAATGAAAACCTTTAAGCCAGAATCCTTTAATACCGGTAAAAGGTTTACCATCATAGCCAATACTTCAAGACATCCGGAAGGAAAGGCATGCAACGTAATAGGAATGATTGAAGGCAGTGATCCTGACCTTAAGAAAGAAGTTATTATCATAGGTGGTAATCTTGATGCAGTTGGAAAGGCTGGAAAAACCGTAAATGGAGCACTCGATAATGCAAGCGGAGTAGTAGATATTATGGGCGCAGCCAAAGCATTGGCGCAATCGGCCATAACCCTGAAAAGATCAGTAATATTTCTTTTTACCGGAGGTGAGGAGGTAGGTCTTCTTGGAAGTAAATTATATACTGAAAAACCTTTTTATTCAAAAGACAAAACTATCACTTTTATCAATCTTGATATGGTAGGAAACGGGACAGGTCTGGCTGTTAATGCCGGAAGTACCTATAAGGATTTGCTGAACTATTTTACAGAGGCAAACACGAAATATATTCATCGTCCTATGCACACCTCAGCTCCTGTTCCGGGAGAATATTACGGCCGACCAAGAAGCGATGATGTTGTTTTCAGTACTGCCGGATACCGCACTATGTCAATAGGAACTACAGATGGCTATAAGAAAGTATTTTACCATCTGCCGGGCGATGATCCTGATGCAGTGACAATTGACATAATGGAGGATGTGGCAAAGATGATTTATGTTGCACTTACCAATATGGCGAATGACAGTAGGGAACAGTCGCGACCGTTCCCTACATTTTAACTGGTATTTATAACCAAAAACACTATTTTGTAACATATGTTACACTTCACCTTATAATTTGTCTTCAATTTTGCATAAGAAAACTAATTATAACATATGATATGAAAAGGGATATTCTGAAAATTGATGAGGAGCTTTGCAATGGTTGTGGGCAGTGTGTTCCAAACTGCCACGAAGGCGCACTACAGATAATAGATGGCAAAGTACGACTGGTTAGCGAACTGATGTGCGATGGACTTGGGGCTTGTATAGGTCACTGCCCTGAAGGAGCAATAACAATTGAAACAAGGGAAGCGGAACCATATAATGAGATACAGGTGTTAGTAGCTCAACATCATTCTCCCCCTCAACCTCATCTTGATGGAGGCGGCTGCCCCGGATCAAGGACAATGGTCATTGAAAAATCCGGACAGACTCTCACTGATCTGTCCTCTGATCAGCCATCAGAACTCAGGCAATGGCCTGTTCAGATGCATCTCGTAAATCCAAATGCTCCATATTTCAGAAGCGCAGATCTTTTGCTGGCTGCAGATTGCGTTGCTTTTTCAATGGGTGCTTTTCATAGTAAACACCTGAGAGGCAAATCTCTGGCTATAGCATGTCCTAAACTTGACAATGGAACAGATTCCTATGTTGAGAAACTAACTGCCATGATAGACATAGCTAAAGTGAATACAATAACTGTTATGATGATGGAAGTTCCTTGCTGTGGCGGTCTTTTACATATGGTAAGAACCGCACTCGGTAACGCTACAAGAAAAGTTCCTGTAAAGAAGATGATCGTAGGTATAAACGGAGATGTGCTTCAGGAAGAATGGGTATAAAAAGGATTTGAGAATTTGAAAATAGTGGAATCTGAAAATATAAATGATTCTGGAATCATATATTTTATAAATAGAATATATAAAAACTAATATGATTGATAATGAATATGTTATGATTCTTAAATTAATGATATTTAGCATAAAATCACCATTTAGATTGAATCTTTAAAGGAAAATTAATATATTTGAAACCCATGGACCTGTTCCGAAAGACTCGATTTTAATCTGTTCAATACGTCGCTTTATGGCTTCTGAATCTTTTCCCTCCGGATTATCTGATTCTAAATATTATCTGGGTTTAGATATCGGATCAGTCTCGTTGAATACCGTTATTCTCAACGAGACTAATGAAATTCTGGAGGAGTATTATGATTATGTACACGGGAGGCCATTTAACGTTCTGAAAGATAGAATATCTGCTGTTCTGGAAAAATATTCACCCGATACATTAAAGGGAATTGCAATAACAGGTTCGGGCGGAAAACTTGCTACTGAACTGATCGGAGGGATTTTTGTCAATGAAATTATTGCACAGGCAACTTCCATAGGAATATTGTATCCTGAAGCAAAGACAGTGATTGAGATAGGGGGAGAAGATTCTAAACTTATCATTCTGGAGAAAGATCCTGAAAATGGGCACTCCCGGCTGGTCGATTTTGAAATGAACAGCATTTGCGCAGCAGGGACAGGTTCCTTTCTCGATCAACAGGCCAGAAGAATAGGCGTACCAATTGAAAATGAATTTGGTAACATGGCACTCAAATCGGTTGATCCTCCAAGGATCGCAGGCCGTTGCAGTGTATTTGCAAAGAGCGACATGATCCATCACCAACAGATTGCAACTCCCTTACATGATATCGTGGCCGGCTTATGTTTTGCATTAGCTAGAAACTTTAGAAGTAATGTTGCCAGAAGTAAGGAGATTAAAAAACCAGTTGTATTTTCAGGAGGAGTTGCAGCAAATATTGGCATGATCAGAGCTTTCAGAGAGACATTGAACCTCACTGACGGTGAACTTATAATCCCGACTCATCATGCGGCTATGGGAGCTATAGGTGCAGTATATTATGCCCGCACCAATAATCTCTGCATGAATCATTTTGAGGGAATTTCAAAACTTGAGGAATATCTTTCAGGAACAGCTACAAAATTTATAAGTCTCCCCACTCTTAAAGAATCTCTGGCAGAATATAAAAAAGAGGTTCATTTCGTCAAAAATGGTAAAGACAAAGTAGGTGTATATCTTGGGCTGGATATCGGTTCTCTTAGTACAAACGTGGTTCTGATAGATGAAAAACACCGGGTTGTTGCACGACGTTATCTTCCAACTGCCGGGAAGCCGCTCGAATCTATCCAGAATGGAATGACTGAAATATTTGATGAAGTTGGTGAAGATGTAATTGTGCTCGGAGCAGGCACGACTGGATCGGGACGTTACCTTACTGGTGATTTCATTGGTGCCGACAACATTATTAATGAAATTACAGCCCAGGCAACCGCTGCGATTGACTACGATCCGACCGTTGATACAATCTTTGAGATTGGTGGACAGGATTCGAAATATATAAGTATTGAAAATGGAGTAGTCGTAGATTTTGAAATGAATAAAGTATGTGCCGCGGGTACGGGCTCATTTCTTGAGGAGCAGGCTGAAAAACTGAATATCAACATTGTTGAGGAATTCGGATCTATGGCACTGAACTCTGAAGCTCCGGTAAAATTAGGTGACCGCTGTACCGTATTTATGGAGTCGGATCTGAACTCCTTTATGCAGAAAGGAGCCAGAAACGAAAACCTGGTGGGTGGACTGGCCTATTCGATAGTTTATAATTACCTTCAAAAGGTAGTCGGTGACCGGCGAATTGGTAATAAGATTTTCTTCCAGGGTGGCGTAACAAACAATAAAGCGGTAGTTGCAGCATTCGAGCAGGTATTAGGAAAGAGCATTATTATTCCTCCTCATTTTGACGTAACCGGAGCTATAGGAGCCGCTATCCTGGCCAAAAGATCCATGCTTGAAGGTCAAATAACCAGATTCAAAGGCTTTGGTGTGCGTAATGCCTCATATAAAGTCAGCAGGTTTGTATGCCAGGCGTGTACAAATCACTGTGAAATCAGGCGCGTAAAAATTGAAGGGGAAAAGAAGTCCCTTTATTACGGCGGCCGTTGTGAAAAGTACGAAACAGACAATAGGAAAAAAGTGGTGAATAATATCCCCAATCTTTTCACAAAAAGAACTGAAATGTTGATGGAAGGGTTTGTGGAAAAAGAATCCTGGAAATCAACTTCTATTGGAATTCCGAGAGCTCTCATGGTGTTTTACCAGCAATTCCCATTCTGGAGAACATTCTTTGAACAGCTGGGATTTACAGTAGTTGTTTCGAAAGAATCGGATAAATCTCTTGTCGCAAAGTCGCTGGAGACAATAACCACCGAGACTTGCCTTCCTGTTGAACTGATGCATGGTCATGTGATAGATCTTATAGAGAAGGATGTCGATTTTATTTTTCTTCCTTTCATAGTTAATGGCAAACAAAAGGAGGGAAACAATACATTTAATTGCAACTGCCCCTGGGTACAGACCTATCCTTTTATGATAAAAGCTGCCCTCAGGGGGAAAGTGGATGAATCAAAACTCCTTATACCAACTCTGCATTTCAGGTTTTTCGAAAGAGCTCTCATTAAGGAGATGACTGAATACTTCAATGAGAAGTTCGGGATTGATAAAACAGAAATCAGAAAAGCAGTAATCTTAGCTGATAAGGTACAGGTGTCATTCGAAAAACGACTTATTGAATATGGTAAAGAAATACTGAGTTCTATTCCCGAAAACTGCCGTCCGGTTGTGCTCCTGGGAAGGCCTTATAATGGTACAGATCAGCACCTTAACCTGGGTCTCATAGAAAAGCTTATAAACCAGAATGTTATGCCGATTCCTCTGGATATGCTTGATTTATCGCCATATAACATTTTTACAAACTATCGCAATATGTATTGGCCTAACGGACAAAAACTTATTGCTGCTGCGCAGTTAGTTGCAAAAAATGAAAAGTTACATGCAGTCTATATAAGCAACTTCCGGTGCGGACCCGACTCTTTCATCTGGCACTATGTTACTGAAGAGCTTAAAGGCAAGCCTTTTCTTCATCTTGAGATTGATGAACATTCCGCCGATGCAGGAATGATAACGCGTATCGAAGCTTTTCTTGATAGTCTTAAAGGAGCTGAGAAAAACGAGAAGAAGGAAGTTACTATATTCAGACCCCGTCCAAGTCCGGCCTCGCCTCAAAAAGACAGGGTAATGTATTTCCCGTACATGCATGATGGCGCATATTTGATTGCAGCTGCTGCCCGAAGTTGCGGTATAGCCTCCGAAGTGCTTCCAAAACAGACCGAAGAGGACTTGGCCATGGGAAGAAAATTTACCTCATCAAAAGAGTGTTTTCCAATGATCTGTACTACCGGAAGCTTTCTCAGAAAACTTATGGAACCAGGTGCAGATCCTTCAAAAATGAGTTTCTTTATGCCCGATCATAATGGGCCCTGCCGGTTTGGTCAGTATAACCAGTTCCAAAGGATTCTTTTTGACAGATTAGGATTTCATGACGCAGAACTTATAACCCCTTCAAATGATACATCATATGAAGATGTTGCCGGTGAACATGGACAGAAATTCAGGATCAATGCATGGAAAGGATTCGTAGTTGCCGATTACCTGCATAAAATACACAGGGAAACCCGGCCCTACGAAATAAACAGGGGAGATTCAGACATACTCTACCATGATTCATTATCACGACTTGAAAGATGCATCGAAAATGGTTCAAGCGGACTGCACAAAACACTTGTAGGAATTGCTTCTGATTTTATGGCAATAAAGGTTGATAAAAGACAGAGAAAACCGGTGGTTTCGCTTGTAGGTGAAATATTCATGCGCGACAATGCTGCCTGCAACGGTAATATTTCAAACCGGCTGGAGGATCTTGGTGTTGAAGTGATTGTTGCTCCATTTTCTGAATGGATAGCATACTCTACTTACCGTTTTACCCGCGACAGCAGGTGGAAAAACGATAAAAAAGGAATTTTGAAATCAAAAATTCAGGAAATTGGACAGGATGCAATTGCTGCCTCACTGCTCCGGGGTATTGAAAAATTTACAGATCACGAAAAAGATGTATCTCTTCACGATATGCTGAGTTTGTGTAATAAGTATGTGAATGAATTTTATGACGGTGATCCACCTGTGGCAATAGGTACATCTATAGCACTCACAAAGAGAGGTGTATCAGGTATCGCTGCCATTCTGCCATTTACGTGCATGCCGGGAACGCTTATTGCATCAGTAAGCGATACATTCAGAAAAGACCATAATAATATTCCATTTATTAATGTTGCTTATGATGGTCAGGATTCAGTATCACTTGATACCAGGCTCCAGGCGTTTGTTTTTCAGGTTAAGGAATTTGCACTAGCCATGAAAAGAGTACCGGTAAGTATGTGATATCTTATAAGTCGTGCAGGTCTATAATAAATTCAGACTATAATTTTGAAGCCTAGCTCGGCAAGAGTGTTTTGGATTCTTTCAGAACCATTTTTAAGTTCAACTGAATAGGAAGTAAACTCCCTTCGAATAGGATAATCGCCTCTTTGTTTTTCAAAATCTGACGGTGAACTACGAAGCTTTTTATTATCTTCATCAATATTATATGTAAAATTTACAGCTTCCCTGATAATTTCTTCTTCTGATTTGTCTTTACAATCAATTGATATATCAGGAAAAGCAGGAGGAGGAACGTTCTGTGGATACCAGTTTACCAACGAAAGATTAAAATATTTACATAAAGTATTGACAACCATTGCGGTTCCATTGGCCTTCCCGTCTGTCGAATAACCTGCAATATGTGGAGTGGCAATAAATGCCTGTCCCATTAGTTCTAGATCGATATCCGGTTCATTCTCCCATACATCTATAACCGCACCACTAAGTCTACCTGAAGCAAGTACTTTCTTAAGTGCATAACTATCTGCCACTTCGCCGCGAGAAGTATTAAAAAACCATGCTCCCTTCTTAATCTTTTTAAATCTCTTTTCATCAAAAAGATGATAGGTACAATCTTCCCCGACAACATTAAGCGGCACATGAACCGTCACTATATCAGATTCTGATAAAACCGTGTTCAAACTATGAAATTTCTTTTTGCCTTCCTTTCTTGCCCGCGGAGGATCGTTCAACAAAACTCTTATTCCCAGAGATCGTGCAAATTTTTCAACCTTTGATCCTACATTGCCCACACCTATGATTCCAATTGTTTTGTCCTTCAGGCAAAAGAAGTGTTCTGTGGAAATCTTTAGCAAAGCCGCTGCAATATATTGCTGAACGGAATTTGAATTACAACCAGGAGCATTTGTCCATACGATGTTCTTTTTAGTGCAGTAATGAGTATCTATATGATCGAAGCCTATGGTTGCAGTTCCAATAAACCTGACGAGTGAATCCTCCAAAAGATTCTCAGTACATTTTGTTCTTGTACGTATAAGAATAGCATCAGTATCTTTCAGTATTTCCCTGTTAATTTGCTTTCCCGGCATATAGACCACTTCGGCATGAGGTTCAAGTGCCCCCTTCAGAAATGGAATTTTATCGTCGGCGACTATCTTCATTTAATATGAAATTTTGAGAAAGTTAATAATTTTTAATGGAAGTCCGACGAACGAAATTTAATGTATTCAAAACAACAGGTTTCCAACTTCCTTATCCAACATATATTACGGTGCTTTGCACCTGAATTTTGCTCAATAGCTTGATTGCTACAAATATTTCGCAGCGCTGCTGTTATTAATTTTGCCTTAAAGGTGCAGAGCACCGTGATATTTGTAGATATATTTTTGTCGTTGTAATCAGAGGTGCAGAGCACCGGAATATTTAGATAAATAATTGAAATTCAATATATTCATAAAAACAGATTTTTAAGATTTAATCTAACAAAATTTCATTTTAATTTATAAATTAGTTTTTATTAATAGTAACACATTTAAATATCATAAAATACTAAATATCAATAATATGGGAAAATTAAATTTCTTTGGGATAGGGCCAAAAATAGGAATTGTCCTTCTTCCATGGCTCGCGGCAACAATCATCGTCAGAACTACAAACAAGAGAATATTTGCATACACATCCGGCGACAACAGTTTTATCCTCATATCCGGGATCATATTGATGGTCATTGGATTAGTATTTTATTTTTCTACAGTCAGACTCTTATTAAAAGGGCTGAAAGAGACGCGGCTGGTGACAAATGGAGCTTTTAGCCTCTGTCAGAATCCACTCTACTCATCTATAATTCTTTTTATCATACCGGCACTTTCACTTGTTTTAAATTCGTGGCTAATATTAACATCAAGTATTGCAGGATATATTCTTTTCAAAATATTCATCAGAAATGAATCTAATGAACTTGAAAAATTCTTCGGTGAGGATTACATTAAATACAGGAACACCACTCCGGAGTTTTTTCCTTTACCATTCAGGAAGTGGCTTTCATAAATACATATATTTAAGGTTAGGTACACAATTCGCTTCTGAATAATACTTTCCTCTTCTTTTTAAACAATTTGCTGTTCATACTTGTTTATACAATTAACAGGATCGTTTCTTCCATTATAAACTAACAGTATTCTTATGAAATCAATTTCTACTCTCGTATTTCTGGTACTGATTTCCTGTATTGGAATAAAAGCCCAGAAGCCAATTTTAGTCTCAGAAGATAGCCTGAATATTGGAAAAGGCCGCCTGCCCGCGGTGACAGTTTTGATTCCTGAAGTCAACTATGATAAAACACTGAAAACCTGGACGAGGGATTTACAATCAGGTACCAAATCGAAAATAGTTACTGACAACAATGAAATGACAATATTTGGAGCTAAAATAAAAGAAGTCAGCCCAAATCCGCTGAATGTTTACAGCAAACTGACGAATCTTGATACGGCGATTAAGCTTTCTGTTGCATTTGAAGTGAGAAGGGATCAGTACATTGAAAAAGCTACTGGGGAGACCGATCTTACTAACGCAAAACACTATTTAAAGGAATTTGCCAAGAATCAGTACATTGAAGTCGCTAAAGAACAGGCAGATGCTGAAGATAAAAAACTGCATGATATTCAGAGAGACCTTTCCTCACTCGAAAAAGAAAAAACACGCCTTCAGAAGACAATCCAGTCAGAGACCACAACCGTCGTAACAGAAAAAGACAAAATAACTTTACAGAACAATGAGCTGGCATCAGTAACAGCTGAAATAATTGAACAGAATAAACAGCTAGGTACGACAACAGACAATCAGACAAAGAAAGCAAAAACGGATTATATCAATAGCCTTGAAAAAAAGAAGAAGAAAGTTCAGAATTCTCTCGAATCATCAGAAAACAGGATCAATAAGGCCAATAGCGAAATTGATAAGGTAAACGCTGAAATTCCCAGAAACGATAAAATGCAGGAACAGGTGAACGAAAAAATTGCGAAACAACAGACTGTTTATCAAAAATTCGCCGATAAGATTATTACTATTAAATCATATTAAATGTATTATGTATTATTGGCGATAGGCGATGTAAAGAAGGATTTAATACATCGCCTATAATACATCATAAATAATACATTTATCTTCTTATTCAATGATAGTCATCTCTTTCAACAGATAACCAGCTCCTGCGAATTTGTCAATAATGAAGAGAGCATATCTGATGTCGAGACTAATATTCCGGCTTTGATCGGGATTAAAAGAAAGGTCGCTGGCAACACCTTCCCATGCCCTGTCGAAGTTCACACCAATTAGCTGACCATCGGCATTTATTACCGGACTGCCTGAATTACCGCCTGTGGTATGGTTGTTGGCTATAAAACAAACGGGCACTTCGCCGTCCTGAGTATAGCGTCCATAGTTTTTTGTTTTGTACAGTTGCCTCAGCTTTTCAGGAACATTATAGTCATATATTTTTGGATCATCTTTTTCTATTATCCCTTTAAGAGTGGTATAATAAGTAAAATATACAGCGTCTTTTGAAAAGTACCCTCTAACTGTCCCGTAAGTGACACGTAATGTTGAATTTGCATCGGGATAAAAAACGCGCTCACTATCATATTCCATCTGAGCTGACATATAATCCCTGTTGAGTTTCTGTATTTCAATATTAATGCGTCCCAGTTCCACTCTGACATTTGTAGTCAGAAAATCAGTTACATCCAAAGCAAGCCGGTAAAAAGGATCCTTATTCAATCTGCTAATTCCTGAAGAATTAAAGCCTGTAACAAAAGCTTTGAACCTGGCTTCGTCGATGAAGACACTCCTGGCATAAAGTTCATCTGCAATCCTGGAAAAATTTCCCTTACATGACTTTTGAAGTTTGATATATTCAGGAGCCTGCCATTTCAGGTCAAGGTTTTCACCATACATTGTCATTACGGCAACAAAGAGTTTTTTATCAGTTGGCTGATTATAGTTCTGAAAAAAGTTCCTTCCCGCCTCCACCAGATTTATTTTCATGACATTAATCTGATCCTGATCTCCTTTGTTTTTTATCAAATCGGCCAAAGCTTTAATATTTCGTGAGAAACTGACCACATCTGCACCACTATTAAAAAAAACCTCGTTAGTATAGCCGTTAACCAGACTATATTCTCTCAATTGCGTGTAGAGTTCCTTATACTTCGGAAGTATGTTTCCGTACCTTATGGTACGGCTGTTTTCTGTGTGAATCCATTCTGTGAGTTTATTTTCAAATTCCTCCTTTTTCCCAATTGTTCCCATTTTTTCCAAACCCTTGTTCTCTCCTATCCATTTTTTCCAGGAGTTGGCAATTCCGGCTTTCTTAGCAGAATACTGGATCCTGATAAGCGGATCGGTATCCATTGCAGCCTCCATAATCTCAATCTTTTTTGTTCTTATTTCTATCATCTTAGGATTGATGTAATTCTTTACCATATCGATATAATAAGATGGGACATACTCTGAAGTTGCACCGGGATAGCCGAAAACCATTGTAAAATCCTCCTCTTTCACACCTTTTAAAGAAATTGGAAAATGATACAGAGGCTTGTAAGGCACATTGGCTTTTGAGAAGTCAGCTGGCTTATTGTTTTTGTCAGCATAAATCCTGAAAAGTGAAAAGTCACCTGTATGACGTGGCCATACCCAGTTATCAGTTTCGCCGCCAAATTTCCCGATTGCTGAAGGAGGGGCTCCAACAAGCCTGATGTCTTTGAAAGACTCATTTACAAACAGAAAAAACTGTTTCCCCATATAAAATGGTCTGACCGAAGCGGAAAATCCGGTTCCATTAGTAGAGTTTTTTGCAATTTCGGAAATATTAGAGCTTATTACTTTAGACCGTTCATCATCATTCATGCTATCCGTTACACCGTTCAACACCTTCTCCGTAACATCTTCCATCCTTTTAAGAAAGGTAACGGAAAGACCAGGATTAGCCAATTCTTCTTCCCTCGACATTGCCCAGAATCCATCGGTAAGATAATCATGGGCAAGTGTCGAGTGCTTCTGGATCTGGCCATAGCCGCAATGGTGGTTCGTTATTAAAAGGCCATCTGATGAGATAACTTCTCCGGTACAGCCACCGCCAAACTGAACTACTGCATCTTTCATACAGGCTTTATTTACACTGTAAATATCTTCGGCTGAAAGTTTAAAGCCTTTTTCCAGCATAAGTTTAATATTGTATTTTTCAATCAGCAGAGGTATCCACATACCTTCATCGGCCCTTAAAGCAGGAGTCAGAAGAATTGTTAGTAATAACCAGATTGTCAGTAGTTTATCTCTCATATTGTTTGTCTCGTTGTATATGTAAGGTTTATCTTATCCCAAAATGAACTTCTGAAGTTCTTTATACAATTTCTGCACCGGCAACCCAACCACATTGAAATAAGATCCGTTAATATGACTGCATGCGATCAGACCGATCCATTCTTGTATACCATATGCTCCGGCTTTATCATATGGTTTGAATTCATCGACGTAATAACAGATTTCCTCTTCTGAGAGAGCTTCAAAAGTGACTTTTGTCAAGTCGGAGAATGTCAACTCTTTGGATAAGGAAAAAATGGTTACTCCGGTAATCACTTCATGAATGTTCCCTGATATTTCTTTCAGAATATGTATCGCATCTTCCAAATCCACAGGTTTTCCAAGCACCCTGTTGTTACACCAGACAATTGTATCTGCTGCAATAACTATCTCATTATCTGAAATATCATTTCTGAAGGAAACTGCCTTTTCATGTGCAACATACCTGGCAATCTCCTCTCCGTTAAGTCCTTCAGGATAAGTTTCAATATATTCCCTGATTACAACATCAAACTTAAGACCCAGATCCCTTAGAAGTTGCTGTCTCCTTGGTGAACGTGAAGCAAGAATTATCTTAAAGTTGTTGAGATTGTCAAGTATCATCAAAATAGGTTCCAGGTAAGTATTACTTTCACTACAACAGAGTAAAGTATGCCTGTTAACATCACAATTTTCATTACACTGCTTGCACCATGAAGCTGTTTTCTGTTATTGCTTATAACCAGTTTATAAATAACATATAAGAGAGGCAAAACAATTCCGGCAGATAGGTAAATTATGGTTATTGTATCATGAACAAAGAAATACCAAATCAGATAGAGCATGGAAATAGTAACCGTTATAAGACTTATTGAAACTATTTTTGCAGAAAGTACTCCGATAACTACAGGGACTGTATTTCTTCCATATGCTATATCTCCTTCAAAATCTTCAATATCTTTAATTATCTCGCGGATAAGATTCGTCAAAAAAGCGAAAAGAGCAAATCCTCCGATCCAATAGACAATAATATTTATTTTGGGAAGAGTTATTGCATTCAGAGTGTAATATTTATATAATGCAGGCCATTCATAAAAAACAACCAGCATCGGAACCATAGCAGTAAGAAGTGCAACAACAATATTACCAATCAGAAACTGCCTTTTATAGCTTGCAGAATAAAAATAAAGTAATCCTGAGACAACCAGGAAAAGAGCCCCCAGCCATATATACCCTGTTTTGTAAGAGATATAGAAACCCAGCGATACTCCCGCAATATTAAAAATGTTGTGCCACATCATGGCCTGGCGTCGTGGGATTTTTGTACCGACAATTACTTTCCCTTTGTTTATAAGGTCGGTTTTTATATCAAAATAATCATTGATAACATATCCTCCGGCAGTAATAAAGACTGTGGCAGTGACGAGTAATACAAAGTCATACCACGGGAATTGAAGAGTCATGGGGATCTCTTCACCACTTCCTTTTATTAGTATTACTCCTATCTTGCCGATCAGCGGTGCAAGAACGGCATATCTCATGAGCACCATTGTAAGTATAACCGTGAGAAGATTTTGCCATCTGATAAGACTAAGGAATGCTTTCATAGTTTACCATGTAAATGCGTCAGAATCCATCCAATTGTTATGTAATCTTAACACCTGTTCTATGACATCTCTTACACATCCTTCTCCTCCTTTTTTATCGGATACATAAGAAGAAACCTGCTTGATCTCACTGTCAGCATCAGAAGGGCAAACAGGAATACCAGCTTCCTTCATTACCTCAAAATCCGGAATATCATCACCCATGAACAAAACGTCAGACTTATTTAGATTATGTTTTTTAAGAAAAGTACTAAAATTTTCCAGTTTATTATGGCTATTCAGGTAGATATCATTTATGCCAAGCATCTTAAGCCGCTTTTGATACTCTTTTGACTTGCTTCCTGAAATTATGCCAATAATATAACCCTTTTTCGCGGCAAGCTGGAGTGCATAACCATCACGAAGGTTAACAGTTCTGTTTGGTACTCCAAATGCATTAAGACTGATCGTCTGAAGTGACAGAACTCCGTCAATATCAAAAATAAATGCCTTTACTCTAACTAGATCTTCTTTAAAATTAGCCATCTATTATTGCTTATTGTTTCTTGTGCTATTATATTTTTACTAGTTGCTAGTTGCTTGTTGCTTGTTGCTTGTTAATCAGATCAGAACCTAACCAGCAACCAGGAACCAGTAACCAGCAACTTTCTTATCCTTTGTATTTTTACTTTTGTCTTTTTACTTTTGTCTTTTGTCTTTATCGTAGTATTCAATTATCGATTCTGTCATTTCTTTATAAATTCTCTGCAATCCAGGAGAGAAAGATAGCAATTCCAAATGTTTTTCGATAGTATTATGATCATGTCTTATGGCTGGTCCTGTCTGCGAGTTTTCAGTGCCTAAATCCAATGCTTTGGAGATGGTCTCTTTTATTAATGGCACGAGTATTTCAAAAGGAAATCCGGTTTGCAATGTAACCTCTTTACCCTCAGTCAGAATGTGATTTGTAAAATTGCTGACAAAAACAGCAGCAAGATGTAACATCCTTCTTTGCTCAGAATCAACAAAATGTACTATTCCACCAATGGATTCTGTAATGCTTTTGAGAATTTCTGACGATTCATCGTCTGATGATTCAAGCAAAAACGGCAGATCAATAAAATTGACCTTTCTGCCTTTTGTAAAAGTCTGTAAAGGATAGAAAACACCTTTTTGTCTGATTTGTTCAGGAAAAATATCGAGTCCAAAACTACCTGCCGTATGGGCTACCAAAGTACCGGGCCGACATTTAAGTCTATCCAGGACACTTTTAAGGCTGTGGTCAGGTACAGCTACGATTATTACCTTTGTGGAATCAGGAAACAGTAAATCAGATGACCATGCTGCTTTACAGGAATCAGCAAGTAACTTACCGCTGATCCCAGTTTCCGAAGTAACCATATCGATCCTGAAACCGGCATAATACAACTCTTTGCACAAAGCATCTGCAACTCTTCCGGCTCCGGCAAAAGAAACGTTGGTTTGATACATCAGCGAATTTTTCAGAAATATACAAAATTACCCGCAAAGTAATTATTATTCACCTTAATGAGGAGTAAGATGACTGAAGAAGATAGAAATTCAATGATTCTATTTTTTTCCGTAAAGATCCAATGTGAGATCTGTTACCTGGATATCATACTGTTTATACAAACTCTGGTAAGAAGAATTACTTGATTGGTAAACATAGGCACAATTCCAGTAAACAGGACCTGAAACCAATAATATATCTCCTGTTTTAGCATCACCTAGTTTTGAAAACATTTCGGTAGGATTGCAGAAAGTATAATACGAATACGGGTCACCAACTGTCGTACATATAATTGGTTCTCCTGACACAGTAAACATTACATTAGCTGATGCACCGGTGAGAGTGAACAGAATATCTTTTCCACAACCACATTTAGGCTGTTTCTTGCAGTCTGTATTGGTCATAACGGGTGCAATAATAATCAATGCAACAAGGATTTTTCTTATAGTGTTTCCTCTCATTTCAGATTAATCTTAATCGGTAATTAATAATTAACGGACAAAGTAAAGCTTTATTTTATGCCTGAGCAGTTGGTCCGCCAAAACTTAATGGTATTGCCGGACCTGATCCTTTAACTTCTTTGATAGTTCCATGAACAGATTCATACTTTGCAATATTATCCTGGAGGGCTGCGACAAGTCTTTTAGCATGTTCCGGAGTAAGTATTATCCTCGATTTGACCTGGGCCTTGGGTATACCAGGCATAATCCGGACAAAATCAATTACAAATTCAGATGCTGAGTGCGTTATTACTGCAAGGTTTGAATATGTTCCCTGAGCAACTTCTTCGTTCAGTTCAATACTGATCTGTGTAGGGTTCTTTGGATCTGTCATAGCTGTCTGTTATTAATCCGATTTTCCTTGTTCAGCTTCGGTTTCCTGTTCGGTACCAACGAGGTTCTCATATTCCTCAAGCGAGCCAACGATGATACCATTGTATTGACGCTGACCTGTTCCTGCCGGAATCAGATGACCGACAATAACATTTTCTTTAAGACCTTCCAGCCTGTCTATCTTACCCAATATGGCTGCCTCATTCAACACTTTTGTTGTTTCCTGGAAAGATGCGGCTGAGAAGAAGCTCTTTGTCTGGAGAGAAGCTCTTGTTATTCCCTGCAACACCTGGCTTGATGTAGCGGGGATCGCATCTCTGGCCTCAACAACTTTTAGGTCGCGACGTTTAAGAACAGAATTATCGTCCCTTAATTTACGTGCTGAAATAATCATACCCGGACGCAGGGTTTGTGAATCACCACCTTCGATAATTACTTTCTTGCCATAGATCCAGTCATTCTCATCCATAAACTCAAGTTTATCAACTACCTGACGTTCAAGAAATTTTGTATCACCCGGATCGACGATCTCAACCTTGCTCATCATCTGCCGGACAATGATCTCAAAATGTTTATCATTGATCTTAACTCCCTGTAAACGATAGACTTCCTGAATCTCATTGACAATATATTCCTGGACCTTCGTCGGTCCCTTGATTGCAAGAATATCGGAAGGTGTAATAGCACCGTCAGATAGAGGAATACCTGCCTTTACATAGTCGTTTTCCTGGACAAGTATCTGTTTGGAGAGTGGAACCAGGTATTTTTTGGTTTCGTCTGTCTTGGATTTAATAGAAATTTCCCTGTTACCTCTTTTTATCTTTCCAAATGTAACTTCGCCGTCGATTTCCGATACAATAGCCGGATTTGAAGGATTACGTGCTTCAAATAATTCCGTTACACGGGGAAGACCACCTGTTATATCGCCCGATTTCCCTACTGCACGTGGTATTTTAGCAAGCACTTCACCTGCTTCAACCATTTTGTTTGTATCAACAACCAGATGCGATCCAACAGGAAGGTTATATACTCTTAGCTCGTCACCTTTCGCATTTAATATTTTGATTGCCGGGTTCTTTGTTTTATCCCTGCTCTCAATAATAACTTTCTCCTTAAATCCAGTCTGTTCATCAGACTCTTCACGGAATGTAATTCCTTCTATAAGAAAGTCATAACCGATCTTTCCTGCCATTTCAGAAATAATAACGGCATTGAACGGATCCCATTCGCAGATCAGCTTTCCCTTTTCAATCTCCTGTCCTGGCTTAATATAAAGTTTTGAACCATAAGGAATTGTATGAGTCGTAAGGGCAATACCGGTTTTCTTGTCAACTATTCTCAATTCAGCAAGACGTCCAATAACAATATCTATATCGCCCTTTTCAACATCTTTTTTAGGAACCGTTCTGATCTCTTCAATCTCAGCAATACCACCGTATCGTGCAACAAGTCTCGACTCTGTGGTAATGTTCGAAGCTGTACCCCCAACGTGGAATGTACGGAGAGTCAGCTGGGTTCCGGGTTCACCAATACTCTGTGCAGCAATAACGCCTACAGCTTCACCTTTCTGAACCATACGTCCGTTAGCCAGGTTGCGTCCATAACATTTTGCACAGACTCCCTTTTTGGATTCACAGGTAAGAACCGATCGTATCTCAACCTGCTCAATCGGAGAATCGTCAATTTTCTTTGCCAGATCTTCTGTAAGTTCCTGTCCCGATTCAACTATTAATTCTCCGGTAAGCGGATGATATACATTATGAACAGTGGTACGGCCAAGAACTCTCTCGTATAATGATTCCACAACTTCCTCATTCTTCTTGATCGCTGTAGCAATCAATCCTCTCAGCGTTCCGCAGTCTTCTTCATTTATGATAACGTCCTGTGACACATCAACAAGCCTGCGGGTGAGGTAACCTGCATCAGCAGTCTTAAGAGCAGTATCTGCAAGACCTTTTCGTGCACCGTGAGTTGAAATAAAATACTCAAGTACCGATAGCCCTTCTTTAAAGTTGGAAAGGATTGGGTTTTCGATAATCTCTGAACCTGTAGCCCCTGATTTCTGTGGTTTTGCCATCAAACCCCTCATACCGGAAAGCTGCCGGATCTGTTCCTTTGAACCCCTTGCACCGGAATCAAGCATCATGTAAACTGAGTTGAATCCCTGTTTGTCAGTGGAAAGCTGCTTCATCAAGGTCTGAGTGAGCCTTGCATTAACGTGTGTCCAGATATCAATTATCTGATTGTAGCGTTCGTTGTTGGTTATGAAACCCATGCTGTAATTATTCAGCACCTCTTCAACCTGCTCATATCCTTCTGCAACGAATTTCGTTTTCTCCTCAGGTATAATTACATCATCGAGGTTAAATGACAAACCGCCTTTAAATGCAGAATAGAATCCAAGATTTTTAATTGCATCAAGGAAATCAGCTGTTTTAGCTGTTCCAGCAAGTTTGAGAACTCTTCCGATAATGTCTCTGAGAGATTTTTTTGTCAGTATCTCATTTATGTAGCCAACTTCAGCAGGTACAAACTGGTTAAATATAACTCTCCCTACTGTAGTTTCAATCAGATGGTTAACAAGCTCTCCATCTTTTCTGTCGTTGGCTTTCACTTTTATATGTGCATGAAGGTCAATCACACCTTCATTGTATGCAATATTAACTTCCTGAGGCGAGTAGAAAATCAAACCTTCACCTCTAACTTTTTCAGTTTCAGTACTTTTTCTTCCCTTTGTGATATAATAAAGGCCAAGAACCATGTCTTGAGAAGGAACAGTTATCGGTGCACCATTTGCAGGGTTTAAGATATTATGCGAAGCCAGCATAAGCATCTGAGCCTCAAGCACTGCACCATTACCAAGAGGAAGATGAACTGCCATCTGGTCACCATCAAAGTCAGCGTTAAAAGCTGTACATACCAACGGGTGCAGCTGAATTGCCTTACCTTCAATAAGTTTTGGCTGAAAAGCCTGGATCCCAAGCCTGTGAAGTGTAGGAGCACGGTTTAGCAGAACCGGGTGTCATTTAAGAACGTTTTCAAGAATATCCCACACAACAGGGTCTTTCCTGTCAACTATTTTTTTAGCCGATTTAACTGTTTTTACGATGCCGCGTTCGATCAGTTTACGGATAATGAATGGCTTATATAATTCTGCTGCCATGTCCTTTGGTAATCCGCATTCGTGCAAGCCGAGTTCCGGACCAACTACGATTACCGAACGTGCAGAATAGTCAACCCTTTTACCGAGCAGGTTCTGACGAAACCTTCCCTGTTTTCCTTTAAGACTGTCGCTAAGTGATTTAAGAGGACGGTTAGCATCTGTCTTTACGGCATTTGCTTTCCTTGAATTATCAAAAAGTGAGTAAACAGCTTCCTGAAGCATACGTTTTTCATTACGCAGGATCACTTCCGGAGCTTTGATCTCGATAAGTCTTTTCAACCGGTTGTTCCTGATAATAACCCTTCTGTACAGATCATTCAGGTCGCTGGTTGCAAAACGACCTCCATCGAGTGGAACAAGAGGTCTCAATTCAGGCGGAATGACAGGAACAACTTTAATGATCATCCATTCGGGTTTGTTAACCTGTTTGGAATCCCTGAAAGCTTCAACAACCTGAAGACGTTTAAGAGCCTCATTTTTGCGCTGCTGTGAAGTTTCGGTGTTTGCCCTGTGACGAAGTGAGTATGACATTTCGTCGAGATCAATGCGGCTCAGAAGTTTATAGAGAGCTTCTGCACCCATATCAGCAACGAACTTATCAGGATGATTATCTTCGAGATACTGATTTTCTTTTGGAAGTGATTCAGTTATCTCAAGATATTCCTCTTCTGTCAGAAAATCGAGATACTTAACGCCATCCACAGCTTTAATACCTGGATTAATAACGACATATCTCTCATAATATATTATAGAATCAAGCTTCTTTGTAGGTAGACCAAGAAGATATCCGATTTTATTTGGCAATGAACGGAAATACCAGATATGAGCAACCGGAACAACCAGTGAAATATGTCCCATCCTTTCCCTGCGTACTTTCTTTTCTGTTACCTCAACACCACAACGGTCGCAAACGATACCTTTATAACGGATTCTTTTGTATTTTCCGCAATGGCACTCGTAATCCTTTACCGGTCCAAAAATCCTTTCGCAGAATAATCCATCGCGTTCAGGTTTATAGGTACGGTAATTTATTGTTTCGGGCTTCAGTACTTCACCACTTGAGCGATCAAGTATTTCTTCAGGTGAAGCCAGACCTATTGAGATTTTTGAGTAACTGGTCTTTGTTTTGTTATCTCTTCTGAATGACATATGCTGAATATTATTTATTCTAAAACTAAAAATTCAAAACCTGGCGGAATACCTTAATTAGTCAAGTATTACGCTCAGTCCGAGACCTCTCAGTTCATGAAGGAGAACATTAAGTGATTCAGGAATACCGGGTAAAGGCATTGGTTCGCCTTTAACAATTGCCTCGTATGCTTTGGCTCGGCCAACGACATCATCCGATTTAATTGTAAGTATTTCCTGTAGAATATGAGCTGCTCCAAATGCTTCGAGGGCCCATACTTCCATTTCACCAAAACGCTGACCTCCAAACTGGGCTTTACCACCTAAAGGTTGTTGAGTAATAAGCGAGTAAGGCCCTATTGAACGAGCGTGCATCTTATCATCAACCATATGACCCAGTTTAAGCATGTATATAACGCCCACTGTTGCAGGCTGATCGAATCTTTCGCCTGTACCACCATCATAGAGGTAAGTCTTTCCGAATTTCGGGAGTTTAGCCTCTTCGGTGTAATCAGTGATCTGACTTATTGTAGCGCCGTCAAAAATTGGTGTTGAGAATGTAAGTCCAAGTTTCAGTCCGGCCCACCCAAGAACAGTCTCGTAAATCTGTCCAAGGTTCATTCTCGAAGGAACACCAAGCGGATTGAGTACAATATCTACCGGAGTGCCATCTTCAAGGAAAGGCATATCTTCTGCCCTGACTATTTTGGCAACAATACCTTTGTTACCATGGCGACCGGCCATTTTATCCCCAACTTTAACCTTGCGCTTCTTGGCAATATATACTTTGGCAAGACGTACTATACCGGCTGGCAGTTCATCGCCGATCGTGATATTATACTTCTTGCGTTTATATATGCCATCAATCTCCTTATACTTAATTATATAGTTATGGAGAAGTTGTTTGATACTGTCATTTTTCTTCTTATCGGTAGTCCACTTATTTGGATTGGCATTCAGAAAATCAACTTCCTGAAGCTGTTTCAGAGTGAACTTGCTTCCTTTAGGAATTACATCGACATTCAGGTAATCCTTGACCCCTTGTGATGTTTTGCCATTAACAAGAATGAAAAGTTTGTCGACAAGTCTTGCTTTCAGTTCATCAGCGCTTCTGTTGAATTCTGTCTCGATCTTGTCAAGCAGAGGTTTTTCAACTGCTTTTGCTTTTCTGTCTTTTATAGCCCTGGTAAACAGTTTTTTATCAATTACCACTCCATCAAGTGAAGGACCTGCTTTAAGCGAAGCATCCTTTACGTCACCGGCTTTATCGCCAAAGATTGCGCGCAGCAATTTTTCTTCGGGTGAAGGATCAGACTCACCTTTAGGTGTAATCTTACCGATAAGGATATCACCAGGTCTGATATGTGCCCCAATCCGGATAAGACCATTCTCGTCGAGGTTTTTAGTAGCTTCCTCGCTTACGTTTGGTATATCGGAAGTGAGTTCTTCAAGACCACGTTTTGTATCACGAACTTCAAGCTGGTATTCATCAATATGTACTGATGTGAAATAGTCTTCCTGAACAACTTTCTCAGAGATTACTATAGCATCTTCGAAGTTGTAACCTTTCCATGGCATGAAAGCAACTTTGAGGTTTCTTCCGAGAGCCAGTTCACCATGTTTGGTTCCGTAGCCTTCCGTAAGCACCTGACCTTTTGTTACTTTTTCACCCTTTCTGACAACCGGAATAAGATTGATACAGGTATTCTGGTTTGTTTTCCGGTATTTTGGAAGTGTATAGCGTTTGATATCATCATCAAAACTTACAAACTTCTCTTCATCAGTACGTGTATATCTGATGACTATTTCATTTGAATCTACAAATTCAACCACACCATCGCCTTCTGCTGCAAAAAGTATACGGCTATCGCTGATCACCTGTGCCTCGAGACCTGTGCCCACAATCGGAGCTTCCGGATTAATAAGAGGAACAGCCTGACGCATCATGTTTGATCCCATGAGTGCCCTGTTGGCATCGTCGTGTTCAAGGAATGGAATGAGTGAAGCAGCAATTGAGGCAATCTGGTTTGGGGCAACGTCCATAAGGTCGACCTTAGAAACTTCCTCAAACGGATAATCGGCTTCATATCTGCATTTTGCCCTGAGGTTTTCAAAATGTCCGTCTTTTAGTAAGGGAGCATTTGCCTGAGCAATCATTTTTTCTTCTTCTTCTTCAGCGCTTAGCCATACAATACCATCTTCACTAAAATCCACCTGAGAATCTTTTACTTTCAGATATGGAGTCTCAATAAATCCAAGTGTATTGATCTTGGCATAAACACAAAGTGATGAGATAAGACCAATATTTGGTCCTTCAGGTGTTTCAATAGGGCAGAGCCGTCCATAGTGTGTGTAGTGAACGTCTCGAACTTCAAATCCTGCTCTTTCGCGTGAAAGACCGCCTGGTCCCAGTGCCGACATACGGCGCTTGTGTGTCATTTCGGCAAGCGGATTGGTCTGGTCCATGAACTGCGACAACTGATTTGTTCCGAAGAATGAATTAATGACAGAAGAGAGCGTCTTGGAATTAATAAGATCAACGGGTGTAAACACCTCATTATCTCTTACATTCATTCTTTCACGGATTGTTCGTGCCATACGGGCGAGACCTACACCAAACTGTGCAAATAACTGCTCTCCTACGGTACGTACCCTTCTGTTACTAAGATGGTCGATATCATCTATATCTGTTTTGGAATTAATAAGTTCAATCAGATAACCGATAATCTTGATAATATCTTCCCTGGTAAGAATCTTAACATTCATTTCAGTGTTAAGACCAAGCTTTTTATTTATCCTGTAGCGTCCTACTTCACCAAGGTCATATCTTTTATCTGAGAAGAACAGTTTGTCGATAACATCGCGTGCAGTTGCTTCGTCGGGTGGTTCGGCATTTCGCAGCTGACGGTAAATATATATTACTGCCTCTTTTTCAGAGTTACACGGGTCTTTCTGAAGTGTGTTATATATTATTGCATAATCCGAAAGAGTGGTATCATCTTTATGCAACAGAATTGCCTTTGCACCTGAATCAACTATCATATCGACATGTTCTGATTCGATGACGGTTTCTCTATCGAGGATTACTTCATTTCTTTCAATTGATACAACTTCACCGGTATCTTCATCAACAAAATCCTCCACCCAGGTCTTAAGTACCCTGGCTGCGAGTTTACGTCCAACGAGTTTCTTGATATTTGTTTTAGATACTTTATGTTCTTCAGCGAGGTTAAAAATCTCGAGTATATCCTTATCGCTTTCGAATCCGATAGCACGGAGGAGTGTTGTTACCGGCAGTTTTTTCTTTCTGTCGATATAGGCGTACATTACGTTATTAATATCTGTAGCAAATTCTATCCATGAACCTTTGAATGGAATTATTCTGGCTGAATAGAGTTTAGTACCGTTTGCATGTACGCTTTGACCAAAAAAGACTCCTGGTGATCTGTGCAGCTGAGAGACAACTACTCTTTCGGCACCATTAATAACAAAAGTAGCACGTTCTGTCATATATGGCACAGTTCCAAGATATACATCCTGGATAACTGTATCAAAATCCTCATGTTCGGGATCGGTACAGTAAAGTTTCAGTTTGGCTTTTAGCGGAACACTGAACGTTAGTCCGCGCTCGATACATTCTTCTATAGTATAACGTGGAGGGTCAATATAATAATCCAGAAATTCAAGAACGAAATTGTTCCTTGTATCAGTTATCGGGAAATTTTCTGTAAAGACCTTAAAAAGTCCCTCTTTTTTCCTGTTTTCGGGAGTAGTTCCAAGCTGAAAAAACTCACCGAAGGATTTCAACTGAACCTCCAGAAAATCAGGATATTCAAGCTGATTCTTTCTGGATGCGAAACTTATTCTTTCGGTATTTTTTGAGGACATTTATTAAAAGATTAAGTGAACTTATTATTTAAAGAACAAAAAGGCTTAGTCCCGA
>Ga0209746_1000249_pt1 | contig 29028 bp, 25 predicted proteins | sample BarGraNGADG00211_3_FD_184496 | JGI IMG/M metagenome (GOLD analysis project Ga0209746, IMG submission 184496) | Arctic peat soil microbial communities from Barrow, Alaska - Barrow Graham LP Ref core NGADG0011-211 (SPAdes) (version 2) | ecosystem: Environmental > Terrestrial > Soil > Wetlands >... | reverse complement strand
ACCGCCCGCCAATACCCAAAACCCCGAGTTTGTGAAATCCGTGCCTTCCAGTCTCGACCTTTTTATTGACGATTCCCCTGTGTTCATGGTATTATCAGCCCGCTTAAACCAGCCCCCGGGCTGGACTTCCGTTATTTTGCGAGGAGAGACGTATCAGCGCCAACGATTTTCGAGTCAATGAGACCATACGAGTTCCCGAAGTACGGCTGATCGGTGCAGCAGGTGAAAACGTCGGTGTGATCAACACCCGCGAAGCCCTGCGGATGGCCCATGAAGCGGATCTCGACCTGGTAGAGGTCGCCCCCAATTCCAGTCCGCCTGTCTGCCGCATTATGGATTTTGGCAAGTTCCTGTACGAACGGGAGAAGAAAGACCGTGAAGCGCGCAAGGCACAGACCAAAGTTGAAGTCAAGGAAATCCGCCTGCGCCCCAAGACGACCGACCACCACCGGGACTTCAAAGTGGATGACGCCCGCCGCTGGCTGGAACACAACATGAAAGTCCGTGTGACCATCCGCTTCCGCGGCCGCGAAATTACGTACCCGGAAATTGCGCTCGAAGACTTGAGAGAAATTGCCCATGAACTCTCTGACGTGGGCACAGTGGAACAAGCCCCTGCCATCGAAGGCCGGGCCATGTCCATGATGCTCGTGCCAGCCAAAGGCATTGTTAAGAAGAAGACCGTAGAAAACGCTGACGAGAAACCAGAGCAACCGGAAAAAATCGAGCAACCGCAGGAGTAACATCCTGCGGAATCTTGTGTAAAGGAGTAAGAGCTGTGCCGAGCAAGAAGAAAGTTGTTAAGTATAAGCTGAAGACCCATAAGGCCACATCGAAACGGTTTGGCATTACCGGGTCTGGCAAGGTCGTACGCACCAAAGGCGGCAAGGCCCACCTGCGACGCAAGAAATCGCATCGGGTGAAGGCTTTGTTCGGTGAGATGGTTGCCGTCCAGGGAAAAAGTTATATCAAGCGCATCCGGCGCCTGGCGCCACACATGAAACCGTAGTACCCTCGGGTATCCTGGAGTTTCCTGTAACATTTCCTTTTATTTGCGGCTACCGGGTGTATACAACTGGAGCGCAGGCGAGCGCCTGCACCGGCGCCCGGGGGCACGCAGGAGGTAAATAATGGCACGTGTAAAAGGTGGACCGCAAGGTCACTTGCGTCACAAGAAAGTATTGAATTACACCAAGGGGCAGCGCATGAGCAGGCACCTGCTGTACCGGCGCGCCAACGAGGCGATGCTGAAAAGCATGTGGTATTCTTCACGCGATCGTCGCGTGCGCCGTCGCGACCTGCGCAAATTGTGGATCGCCAGCATCAACGCCGCCGCCCGGCTGAACGGCACAACCTACAGCCGCCTGGTGGCCGCCCTGAAGAAGGCGAGCATCAACCTCAACCGCAAGATGCTGGCCGACCTGGCCGTTCGCGACCCTCAGGCTTTCGCGGCGGTGGTCAAGCAAGCCAGCCAGGCGTAGTAATGTAAAACACGATTTCCCGTAGGGGCACACCCTGGTGTGCCCCACTATTGTTTAATGGGGGTAAAATATTCTTGTGAACACCCTGTTGGTTCTTTACGACGCATCCACGGTCCCGTGCTGGAACCGGGACTACCACGTAGCCGCCTTCCAAAAAGTCTGGCATGATTACTTCAACGCATAATTCCAAAATCCAACTGGTACGCGGCCTGCTGGGACGCCCAAGAGAACGCCGTGAGACAGGCGCGTTTGTGGCTGAGGGCGTGCGACTGGTGGAAGAAGCCCTGGCCGCGGAGTGGCCGTTCAGGTTTGTGCTGGCGGGCGAAAGTCTGAGCGAGCGCGGGAGAGCGCTGGTCGCTGATCTCCAATCGCGCGGGGTGGAGGCAGAAATTGTTGCAAACAACCTGATGCAATCGGTCAGTGAAACCGAAACCTCGCAAGGCATCCTGGCCGTCCTCGATTATTCGCTATTGCCTATTCCCCAATCCTTGTCTTTTGCTCTTATCCTCGACCAGATCCGCGATCCGGGCAACCTGGGGACACTCCTGCGGACAGCGGTAGCGGCGGGGGTGCAGGCTGTTCTTCTCCCGCCGGAAACCGCCGAGGCCTTCGCGCCGAAAGTCGTCCGGGCCGGGATGGGGGCTCATTTCCGGTTACCCATTCACCCGTTAACATGGGACGAAATCTGCACAACCACACAAGGCCTGAAAATCCATCTGGCCGATATGGGAGGCGCCATCTCATGCTGGCAGGCGGACTTCCGCAGCCCGCTGGCGCTGATCGTGGGCGGCGAAGCGGATGGGGCCAGCCAGTCGGCACAGGAACTGGCAACATCACAGGTAAACATCCCGATGCCCGGCAAGACCGAGTCGCTTAATGCGGCAGTGGCGGGAGCAATTCTGCTGTTTGAGGTTGTCCGGCAACGATCCAGAAAATAGGGAAAACTATAGTAGCCCTCCCTCTCCGGCTCAACAACCCAATTTGGAAGATATAATCGGAATCTGGCATATCACCGATAGTGCCCGCCAGATGATGGAGAAAAATGGGTTTGTATTGTCAGATGATGTGGGATACTCCTTGGAATTTTAAGATGATGGCACAGTCATTGCAGTGAACATACCGCACGGAAAAGGTGATTATTTTTCTTCGATGGGGATTTGGACAGTAGAGAAAGCCGGTACAAAATGGTATATCAATGTGGACTATGAAAATGGTATACACACCAGCTATAATATTTATGTTGAAAATACTCCCTACTCAATTTACGAAATGTGGGGAGAACTAATATGGCTAGTATTTGAAAAATGATGAAAAAATGAAAATTCGCTCCATCACTTACTTCTGTAATCCCGGCTGGCCGCTGGACGAGAAAAAGCTCCGGGCGGCCGGTACGTTCCTCGCTGAGGCCAAAGTCAATTTCGAAGAGGCCGGCTACGAGGTCCAGACAACGCGGCTGGCGACGATCCCATTCCCGCTTTTACTCGGCGCAGATAAAGTGTTCGAAACCCCTCAGCTGGCCGCGAAGTTGAGCCAGCTCCTGCCGGAACTCGGCATTGCCTACGCCGCCCTCGGCCCGGCTGTGCCCGCTATTCCGGATAGTTATCGTGTGCTCCCCAATGCCATTGCCATCTCGAAGAATATCTTCTTCTCCGGTGTTATGGCAGACGCAAAGCGCGGCATCTCACTCCCGGCAGTCAACGCCTGTGCGGACGTGATCGTCCAGATCGCGCGGCTCGACCCAAACGGGTTTGCCAACCTGAATTTCGCCGCCCTGGCCAACGTCCCGCCCGGCGCGCCCTTCTTTCCAGCCGCCTATCACGACGGGAAGGAACCAGCATTTGCACTTGCCATGGAAGCCGCAGATGTGGCGGTACATGCGTTTGAAAACACAGAAACGATCGAGGCTGGCCGGGACGGCTTAATCGCCAAACTGGAAGAAAATGCCAAAACGCTGGCGAAAATAGCCGATATATTGAAGTTTAAATACCTGGTCAAATTCGGCGGGATTGATTATTCTCTGGCCCCCTTCCCGGAAGAGACCCGCTCCCTGGGAGCGGCCTTCGAACGGATGGGCGTGCCGAAGGTGGGACTGCACGGCTCGCTGGCCGCGGCGGCCATCCTGACCGATGCGATTGACCGGGCGCGCTTCCCGCGCGCCGGGTTCTCCGGTCTGATGATGCCCGTGCTGGAAGACGCCGTGCTTGCCGAACGCGCCGCCGAGGGGAGGCTGACGGTCAAAGACCTGCTGCTCTATTCCGCCGTGTGTGGTACCGGGCTGGACACCGTGCCTCTGGCGGGAGACGTCACTTCCGGGCAAATCGCGGCGCTCCTGCTGGACATCTCTGCCCTGGCCCTGCGCCTAGACAAACCCCTCACAGCGCGTCTGATGCCGGTTCCCGGCAAACAGGCGGGTGACATGACCAGTTTTGATTTCGGTTTCTTCGCCAACAGCCGGGTGATGGCACTGAAGGCAGAGCCGCTGGGGAAGGCGCTGGGAGGGAGCGAAACGTTTTCACTACAAGTACGACATTCTTGAAATAAAAAAAGTCGGGGCAACCAATTGGTCGCCCCGATAAGTTATTTGTCAGTCCGCCAGTACTCTCCCCCTCCGCCTTCGCGTTCCATCAACTTTGTTCCCACCAGTTCACGCCGCAAGGAGGTGGTATCTATGGGATAACGAGACAGGGTTTCTTTGACCTGCTTCTCGCTGTAGGGTTTCCCCGGTTCGAAATCACAGACCACATAGCGCAGGATGTCTTCAAGTTTTTTACGCTGGGCGGGGAGGGTTTTACTGCTTCGGAATGGGCTCGCGGACGCTCGGTGTCCTGCCGCCGGGGGGTGACGACGCAGAGCATCGTCACCAGGAAAAACAGTGTCACTCCCGCACCAGTGCGCAGCACACAGCAGGTCCAGAAAGAGGCGGTATAATGTCCGCACCCAATTTCATATCAAGGAGGATTGTCTGTGGATCTACCCAAGAACGCGTATTTCCAGGGCAAGATTGTCCCCTACTCTGAGGCGAAAGTCGGAGTTGCCACACATGCGCTCAATTACGGCACCGCTGTTTTCGGCGGCTTGCGCGGCTACTGGAACGAAGAGAAGAAACGCCTCTTCGTTTTTCGTCCCCTCGACCACTACCGCCGTTTCCTGAATTCGTGCCGGTTACTATGCATGGAATTCGAACACACCCCCGAAAGCCTGACGGACCTGACCCTCGAACTGCTACGCCGGGATGACTACCGGCAGAATATCTACATCCGACCGCTGGCATATAAAGCGGAGGAAGGGATCGGTGTACGCCTGCACGACTTGAAAGAGGATCTGACCATTTTCGCCCTGCCGTTCGGCCAGTACATCAAGAACGATACAAGCGCCCACGTGACGATTTCTTCATGGCGGCGCATTGACGATAACATGATCCCGGCGCGTGGCAAGATCAGCGGCGCATATGCCAGTTCGGCGCTGATCAAGACCGATGCGGCGCGTGCCGGTTTCGATGAGGCACTGGTTCTGACCCAGGAAGGCCACCTGACCGAGGGCAGTGCCATGAATATCTTCATGGTGCGCGACGGGTTCCTGGTCACCCCGCCGGTGACAGACAACATTCTGGAGGGCATCACCCGCCGTTCGGTGATGGAACTTGCCAAGAACGAACTGGGGCTGACGACGGTCGAACGTCCCATTGACCGCACGGAAGTCTACATCTGCGAAGAGTTGTTCCTGACCGGCACTGCCGCGCAGGTAACCGTGGTAACAAAAGTGGATTATCGTCCGATCGGAAAAGGTGTGATGGGACCCATTGGTGAGCAACTGCGCAAGTTATTCCTGGAGGTAGCGCGAGGCAACAATCCCAAGTACGCTCATTGGAATGTGGCGGTCTAGCTTACAATACAGTCTCCGAATAATTAACTCACCTTACGCAAAACGTCCCGCAGGTTCCCGTAATTCAGGCTCTCTTTCTGCCCAAACCTGCGGGACGATGCGTAACATCAATAATTAATAAGAACGCGGCCGATGAGCCGCGTTCTTATTTTATTTAATCGGTGCCATTAGCGAGTCTTGGTAAAGACCACCATCACCAAGTTCTGGGTGCACCCGACGTAGGTGTCAAAATAAATCCTGTCGGTCAACGGTTTGGCGGTGTTGTCCAATAGCTGAATCCAGAGCGTCTGGGTGGAAGCGATGGGATGATCGCTGAGGATCAGTTCAAAACCAGACTGGCCATATGCCAGAGAGTCTCCACTCAAAGTAACGAGACTGATAGCCTTGCCGTCCAAAGTGCCGCCCAGTTGAATCGCCTGGAATTGAAGCGGTTTGCCGTCAGTCCCCAACACTTTCCCGGCTACACCCAACCAATCACAATTTTTATCTGGATGGAAGTCTGTACTCGCCATGTAAGTGATCTTCGCCGAAACGGGCATGGGAGTGGAAGTTTTAATCGGCGTGGATTCAGTGGGCGTGATGATGGGGGTAGGTGTAACGGATGGAGTAATCATCTGAGGGAGCAATGTCCAGGTGGGGGCTTTGGTGCGGGAGGGCGAAGGCTGGATCGTCGTGGTAGGAGTCCAGGTGTTGGGTAGAGCCATAATGGTGCTTGTGGGAGTGATTGTCTGGGTGGGAGTGACCGTCTGATAGAGAGTGGGGACCGGCGCAAGGGGGGGAAAGGGATTGAGGGGCGAGTTCGGGTTGTTGAAGATGGCCATGAAATAGAATGCCAGGCAACAGATACCCAGCAACACACCCACGGTCAGGATATTCCAAACCAGCGATTTCAGGTTGACCTTCTTCCGTTCGGGCTTGAGTTCAAAATTGTCCATATATCATTCTCCCATCACACATCAGGGCGCAAAGAGAATTGTACTCTCATTCCGTCGTTGGGTCAGCCAGGTTTGCACAGCGCGTTCCTGGAGGGTCAACAGGGCGTCCGGCGAAAGCAGGCGAGCGGGGTCACGTTCCACAACATACAGGATGTGATATCCGGCCTCGTCCTGGACAATAGCACTGTACTGGCCAGGCTGGAGGGCATAAGCCGCATCTTCAATGGCCGGGGCGGGAAGATAGCCACGCGGGAACCAGCCTAACTCGCCTTTTGTCACCGGATCATATTGGGCAGCCAGATCGTTGAAATTCCAGCCGGCTTGTAAATAACCGAGCGCTTGTTGCGCTTCATCTGCATTATAGAGCAAAATCTGTTTAACGTGTACCTGCTCGGCAGTGGTGGAGACAGACGCGGCAATCTGGTCGCGCATCCAGGCGGCGGCGATCTGGCGGCGCAACACGAACCGGAAATCTGCGTCGGTGTACCCATGAGCAGATTCCCAGGCCGCCAGCGCATCCGGACCCCCCACCTGGGCAGTCAGAGCGTCAATCCGACTCTGCACCGTCGCATCATCCACAACAAAACTGTAGGCAGCCGCGCCCTGCTCCAGCAGGAGGGTATTAACCATATCGTTTAAAACAGCCTGGGTGGCCGTCTCCAGGCTAACGGTATTCCCCAGGCTGGCCTGGGTCTGCTGATAACGAGCCAGTTCGGCCTCGAATTCAGCAGCAGAAATGTCTTCTCCGTTGATGCTGACCGCCGGTGGAACCGGAGTCTCGGTCGGCGTTGGAATCAGCGCAAGAGTAGGAGTAGGAGCAAAAGCAGGAGCAAGCCCAAGGTCCAGCCCGCAGGCGGCAAGGGCCATGGCGAAGAGAAACGTTATGGGAGCAAGGAACTGTTTCGGAATTGAGGGAGTCATTGGTCAAGATTATACCAATTTAAAGTGTAAGGGCGACCGGCTGGTCGCCCTTACAAGGGTAACGTGGTTTAGTAATCCATTCCGCCGCCGCCGGGGGGCATTGGGGAGGGTTTGTCTTTTTCTGGGACGTCGGTGATGAGGCACTCGGTGGTCAGGATCATGGCGGCAATGGATGCGGCGTTCTCGAGAGCGCCGCGTACGACCTTCAGCGGGTCAATCACGCCAACCTTGAGCATGTCACAGTATTCGCCGGTAATGACATTGTAGCCGATGTGTTTGTTACCCTGTTCCTTGGCGAGGCGACGGACGTTCTCGATAATGACCGCGCCATCCTGACCGGCGTTCTCAGCCAGTTTGCGGATGGGGGCTTCAAGCGCCTTGCGGACAATGGCAACGCCGATGGTTTCGTCGTCGCCGGTCATCTTGACCTTATCAAGAGCCGCGACAGCATTGATGAAGACGATTTCACCGCCGGGGACAATGCCTTCTTCAATGGCAGCGCGGGTGGCGGAGAGGGCATCTTCGACGCGGTGTTTCTTCTCTTTGAGTTCGGTCTCGGTGGCTGCGCCAACACGGATGATGGCAACGCCGCCGGAGAGTTTGGCCAGGCGCTCCTGGAGTTTCTCTTTGTCGTAGTCGCTGGTACTCTTGTCGATCTCGACGCGGATCTGCTCGATGCGGCCCTTGATCTGGGCTTTCTCGCCCTTGCCGCCGACGATAGTGGTGTTGTCTTTGTCAGTGACCACTTTCTCGGCTTTGCCGAGGTCTTGCAGGGTGGTGGTTTCGAGCTTGCGGCCGGTCTCTTCGGAGATAACCTGACCACCGGTCAGGGCAGCGATGTCTTGCATCATGGCCTTGCGGCGGTCGCCGAAGCCCGGGGCCTTAACGGCCAGCACGTTCAACATGCCGCGCAGTTTGTTCAGCACGAGGGTCGCCAGAGCTTCGCCGTCAATATCTTCGGCGATGATGACCAGGTCACGCTTGCCAATCTGGACGAGTTTTTCCAGTACCGGGACGATGTCCTGGGCAGCGGAGATTTTCTTGTCGTAGATAAGGATGTAAGGTTCAGGGATCACCGCTTCCATGTGTTCGGGGTCGGTGATGAAGTAGGCCGAAATGTAACCGCGGTCGAACTGCATACCTTCGACGTATTCGGTCTCGAATTGCAGGGACTTTGACTCTTCAACGGTGATGACGCCGTCTTTGCCGACTTTGTCCATCACGTCGGCGATCAGTTTGCCGATTTCGGGGTCAGCGGCGGAGTTGGTGGCGACTGAGGCGATTTCTTCCTTAGTCTCGATCTTTTGGGACATCTTGCGCAGGGCAGCCACGACCGTTTCCACACCCTGGCTGATGCCAAGTTTCAGGCGCATCGGGTTGGCACCCGCGGCCAGGTTCTTCAAGCCTTCGGTGACGATAGCGTGCGCCAGAACGGTGGAGGTGGTGGTACCATCACCGGCGATGTCATTGGTTTTGGTGGCGGCTTCCTTAAGAAGCTGCGCGCCCATATTGGCAAAGGGGTCTTCGAGTTCGATTTCCTTGGCAACCGTCACGCCGTCGTGGGTGATGGTGGGGGAGCCAAACTTGCGATCGAGGGCTACGTTGCGGCCCTTGGGACCGAGGGTGGTGCCAACAGCATTGGCGACCACGTCAATACCTTGCTGAAGCCGACGACGGGCGTCTTCGGAAAAGACGAGTTGTTTTGCAGCCATATTTCATTCCTCCAATTAGATTTATTTCTTAACGATGGCGAGGATGTCACTCTCGCGCAGGATGAGCAGTTTTTTGCCATCCATTTTGATTTCAGTGCCGGAATACTTGGCGTACAAGACTTTGTCGCCTACGGCTACGTCCATGGCGATACGCTTTCCATCTTCGTCGCGGTCGCCGGGGCCGATTGCCAGAACGTTGCCCTGTTGGGGTTTTTCTTTGGCCGTTTCCGGGAGCACGATGCCACCCGCGGTGATGTCTTCCTGCTCGATGGGATCGATCACCGCACGACTGCCCAAAGGTTTGAGATTAAGTTTCATATATGCCTCCTGAAATAGTGAATTGCATCCAATTTAGCACTCCAGCATGCTGAGTGCTAATTGTTATCATACAAGACTTATGGATTGTCGTCAAGAGTGCGTTGTGATGTTTAACAAAACTCTGATATTCCCCCGCTGCGGGCCGGACCCTTCAGGGCCTTCACAAAGTCTACTGCTAAATACGCAGTACCCTGTGAAAGCCTGGTAATCCCCACTCCCTGACCCCCGCCCCAAGGCGGGGAAAAAGAAGATCTTGGGGTGTTGGCGTGCGGCAAAGCCGAACGCCAACACCCCAAACACCGAGTTTGTGAAAACCGGGCCGGACCCTTTACATGCCCTTACGGCCGCGGCGTGTAAACCGGCGTCGGCGTGGTGATGATCGTGGAGGCCGGCATGTTAACCGGCGTTGGCGTTTGTGTCTGTGCCGCGATGACGTTAGCGCAGATGGACAGGCCATCTGCGGCATTGCGCACGATGATCTGGTCAGTATTATAGGTTTGGATGAGTTGCGTCAGCACTCTCACGGCGGCATCACAGTTACTGGGCTTCTGGGGAGAGAAAGCCGCCAGCACAGAGCCATAGTCAAGATAATAAATAGCACTTCTTGGCGAAAGTTGAAGAGGGATGACAGTAACGCCCTCATCTCCCGCCGGGCAGCCATTACGTGCCAGACAAGATTCTTCTGGCGTGCAGCCATCCACAGCACATTGCAAGGCGATGATAGCCGATTCAAAATTACGTCCGCCTTTATAAATACCGCCTAATTGCCCATAAAGGTCGGCGTTCGATGGATCCCGTGCGACAGCTTTTTGGGCATTCAAGGCGGCCGCGAAGAATTCGCCCTGCTGGACATATGTTTTGGCAATGGCGAGATAAGGCGAAGGGTCGCGGATCTTTAGTTGTTCGTTCAAGCGGACAGCCTTGGCATAGCTTTCCAAAGCCTGGTTGTAGAGTTCCGTCTTCTGGGACCCGAGGGAAGTGCTGTTAGCAAGTACGCGGTAATTATGCCCGATGGAAATATACAGGAATGTCAGATTCGGATTAATCGTCAGTGCTTGCTGATATTCTTCGATGGCCTGGCTGTAATACTTGTTAGATTCAAGATAATAACCATAAACCCGATGAACATCCATCACCTGCGGGCCAAGTTGAATCGCGTTTTGAATATACTGCTCGGCCTGTGTCCATTTCTGCTCGTCTATGAGGATTTCTGCGTAGAAGGCCAAGGCCAGCGGATTCTGGCTGTTCAACGAGATGGCACGCAATGCCTCCTGATCGGCTTCAATGATAAGTTTGGCGGCCATCTTGTCGCCGGTCCGCAAGGCATCCAAATTTGGGTCGGCGTTCCAGTCCAGAACAAAGGCACGGATGGCAAGAGCATTGCTATCATCAGGCGCGAGGGCTTTTGCCTGGTCTGCGGATTGCAGCGCCTCGGTCAGCCGGGTCAAACGGTCGGTGTCGTTGGAAAGCAAACGCGAGGAATAAGCCTGGATGCGCGCCAGTTCGGCCAGGGCTTCGGCATTGTTCGGATCCACCTTTGTGCCTTCCTGATAAGCAGTGATGGCGGCGGGCAAGTCACCGGCATTAAATGAGGCTTCCCCTTCCAGTACCCAGGAATTGATCGTCCGCGTAGAAGTCGGAGTCGGGTCGAAGGGGTTGCGGATCTCACCTGACTTCAGCCGCATAACAATCCAGACCCCGGCCAGGATAAACAAGGCCATGGCAAACAGGCGATACAGGTTCGAGGTCCGGCGCTGATAAAACAGGGCGCGGCGGCGGTTTACTTTCATGGGGTTGGGGTAGTTTCAGGGGTCGCCGAAGGCTGCGGGGAGGGTGTCCCCAGGCTCTGCTCGCAAATTTGCTGAACATAATTAACGTTGTAAGCAGCAGTCGCATCATTCGGGACGTTCGTCACAAGGAGCTGTGTAATACGCAGGGCTTCTCCACAGCGGTCACTATTTGCCAGAAGAATGGCATAGTCATAAAAGTATTCAGCGATGCGTGTGTCGTCGCCGGTCAGAGGCTGCGGCTGGACGGTCTGACCATCCTCATTCGTTCCGCCATTGACTGCCAGAGAAAGTTGAATCATTGCTTTCGGCCAGTCGTTATCCTTGTAAAGCATAAACCCCCAGTTGCCGCGTAGATAAGGATTGGTAGGATCGTTCGCAACCGCACTCTCAGCGTACTGGGCGGCCTTGGCATATTCACCAATGGAAACCAAGGCACGCGAACTGTACAGGTTGGGACGGATATCGGAAGGGTTATAAGTATTGGCAAGCGTGTATTGCTGAATAGCCAATTCAATCACGCCCAGCCCCTTATAGGTCACACCAAGTTCCAGGTGGATTTCCGAAATATTCGGGTTAATCTGTATGGCAAGCAGATATTCCTGGATGGCTTGTTCGCCGTTATCGGTGATCTGGAGGATATATGCGCGCGCCCAGTGCGCTTCCAGGCTGTTAGGGGTCAACGTTACAGCTGCTTGAGATGCTTCAATGGCAACCGGGATCGGGTCAACGTATGGGCCGGCATTATTTTCGTACATCTTGCCGTACAAGAAAGCCTTGTAAGCCTGGATAATACCGTTGGTGGGGTCCAATCGCAGGGCTTCCTTCAAAGAATCATCTGCCGCAACATAGTCCCCCTTCTGAGTCAACGCCCAGGCGCGCACGGCGTGCGCCATCGAGTTGTTGGGGTTGAGCAGCAGAGAATTTTCGGCATTGACCAGCGCCTCGTCATACTTCCCGGCAAAAATTTGGACGCGCGCCAAGGCAATATAGAGCAACGGGTCATCCGGTTTGATGCGGATCGCTTCCATATAAGTATCAATCGCCTGAAGTAATTTCCCTTCAGCAAACAAGTTCTCCGCATCCGTGACGTAAGACTCCGGGTCGCGGGTGGCCGTCAAAGTCGCCATGAACGGCGACTGCGCCGTTGGCAGAATGAACCGATCAACGTAAGTGACAATGGCAATAAGAATCACCACCACCACAACCAAGAACCAATTGATGTGCGGACGCCGCTGGCGCATGCTCCATTTCGAACCTCGCAAATACATATAATCATCTTACCATCCTATACAAATGGGCGTCAATCCCCGCCAAGCCTCTTGTCAGACAATCCGCTTGCGTTTAGAATAAGCACATGGAGTTCGACGTATTCTCGCTGCTCCCAGAAGTTTTCCCCCCTTATCTCAATAGTAGTATTTTGCATCGTGCCCGCCAGCGCGGGTTGATTGACGTACGCATCCACAACATCCGCGACTGGGCCGCAGACAAACACCATGTCACTGACGACGAACCGTACGGCGGCGGCGGTGGAATGGTGATGAAAGTCGAACCGGTCTTCGCCGCTGTCGAAAGCGTGCTTGGACCGGAAGCCTGCTGCCCGGTCATTTTGCTCACCCCCCAGGGACGCGTCTTCAGCCAAAAAATAGCGATGGAATTAGTCCGGCACCCGCGCCTGGCTCTGATCTGTGGCCGCTATGAAGGCGTGGATGAGCGCATCCGCGAACACTTGGTCACGGACGAAATCTCCATCGGCGATTACGTTCTAACCGGCGGTGAGCTCCCGGCACTCATCCTGATCGATGCCATTTCCCGTCTCATCCCCGGCGTACTCGGTGATCCTGACGGCGCGATGGACGACTCACACGCCACCGGTTTGCTCGAATACCCGCACTACACCCGTCCACCCGAATACCGCGGCTGGGGCGTGCCCGAAATCCTGCTCTCTGGCGATCATGCAAAAATCGAAAAGTGGCGCCGCGAGCAATCCCTGCGCCGGACGTTCAAGCGCCGCCTCGATTTGCTGGAAAGTGCTCCACTAAGTGAAACAGACCGCAAGGTTCTCAAAGAAATCCAAGAAGAAGGAGAAGACTCGTGAAGTTCAACTACGGCAAGATTTTTCTGCTCGGCTTTGGCTTTTTTGGCGTAAGTGTTATCTGGGGCGTGTATAACGCTTTCGTACCGATTTTCCTGGCTGACAAATTTCACCTGTCGCCGGTCTGGATTGGGTTCTTCATGACGCTGGATAACATCGCAGCGTTGTTCATTCAGCCGCCGGTCGGGGCCTGGTCCGATCGCCTGCGGACGAAAATCGGGCGGCGTCTGCCCTTCATCCTGATTGGTGCGCCCATCGGTGCAGTGGTCTTTGGCTTCATCCCAATGGCTGCCGTCCTGCCGCTGTTTGTAGCCTGTACCAGCACGCTCATATTGAGTATGGCCATCTGGCGCACACCGGTGGTGGCGCTAATGCCGGATATTACCCCCTCCGGCAAACGCTCGCAGGCCAACGGCATTATCAACTTTATGGGCGGCATCGGTACTATCATCGCCCTGCAGACCGGTGGTACGCTCTACAAACTCAGCCCGAACTTCCCCTTCTGGATGGGTTCGGTGCTGGTCATCCTGGCCGCGCTGATGGTACTCCTTTTTATCAAGGAGCCAAAAAACTACGAGGAAACTGAAAAAGAACCCAATATGTTCGCCAGCCTGCGCGAAGTACTGACCGACCCCGATAAAAGCGCCCTGCGCCTGTTCCTGGCGATTTTCTTCTGGTTTATCGGATATGCTGCGGTGGAAGCTTTCTTCACGCTGTATGCCAAACACCATCTCGGCATTAACGAAGCGGACGGCGCGACGCTCCTTTCGGTTATGCCACTGTTGTTCGTCCTGTTCGCGATCCCGTCAGGAATACTTGCCAGTAAGATTGGGCGGCGGGTGACTATTTCCATAGGCCTTCTCATGATGACCGCGATTTTCATCTGCCTGTATATCTTTCCTCCGGCGACACTGCTGGCTCCGGTCACAAAACTGCCGCTGGTCGGCATCCCGCTCGTGGAGGGTGGTGCGCGCATGTTGACGCTGGCGGGTGTACTGTTGATGTTCGCCGGTGTTGCGTGGTCTTTTGTTAATATCAACTCCCTGCCGATGGTGGTGGATATGACCAGTGCGGCGCGCATCGGGACCTATACCGGCCTGTATTACCTGTTTTCGACGCTCTCCGCCATCGTCGGGCCGAACGTCAACGGCTGGATTATCCAGTTGACCAGCGGAAACTATAACAACATTATGCTGGTGGCGCCCATCTTTATGGTCATCGCGCTGGTGCTGATGTGGGGTGTCCGCCGAGGCGAGGCGCAGAAAGCTGATTAAACGGCGTGCAGGACCTCGGTCCGATATGCAAATAATATCGAAGATGCTTGTCTGATGAAGAAATTACGTGCTGCAATGGCAATTTTGCTGCTCATTCTTCTGGTTGTTCCTGGTTGCACATCTGTATCCCTCGACTGTGCACAACCAGAAGTCTTCTGCGTTGGGCTAGTGACAGACATCGGTCGGCGTGATGATCAGGCATACAACCAAGCTGCCTGGGAAGGTATCCAACAGGCCAAATCTGATGGCGTGGCCGATTGGACAGCCTCCATCGAGACTATTGACGCCAGGGACTACGGAGAAAACATTCGTGTCTTTGCGGAGGCTGGTTACGATGTGATTGTGACGGTCGGATACGATTCGAGCGCTGCTACTAATGCTGCCGCGGGACAAAATTCAAACATCTATTTTATTGGCGCAGACCAGCGCCAGTCTGGGAACCAGAACAGCCTGCCGAATCTCGTCTGGCTCGTTTTCCCAGAGGACCAACTTGGCTTCCTGGCGGGGGCACTGGCAGCAGCGATGACACAAACCGGCCAGGTTGGCGCAGTTTGCGGCAGTGACGCATGGCTGCCCATGAAAAGCTATGGCGCTGGGTTCATTGCCGGGGCACTTTACATCAACCCAGGTGTGAGGGCTACAGTTACATATCATAACGATGTTGGCTTAGACGAGACCTTCACCGATCCAGTGTGGGGTGCAGCCGCTGCCAATTCACTGGTTGACTCCGGGTCAGATATCATCTTCGGTGTTGGAGGGACAACGGGCAGCAATGCAATCGTGGCTGCAGCGGCGCGCGGCGCTTACGGCATCGGCGCAGACGTTGACCAATATTATCTCCTGCCGGTGGCGTCCCCGCGCATCCTGACCAGTGTTCTAAAAATGATTGCACCAGGTGTTGTGGACTTGCTCCGGGCCGCCAGGGACGTCAAAGCCGGAACAGGTGCTTTGGCAACGGGTAATTATCTGGGTCAGATTGGGTTTGCTCCATATCATGAACTTGCTTCGCTTATCCCTGATAATGTTAGACAACAGATGTCTACCCTGCCTCAAGCTTTGCTCTCAGGGGAGATTCAGACAGTAGTCCCTGCCGCATCCCCATAATATGGGGTGAAAATATTATATGCTATAGCTCATCTTGTTTTTATCCCGGAGACACTGTATACTAATATATACGTTGTATACGATCACATGAAATTTTTACAACCGAAAAGGAGGTGTGACTGGCTGGAAAAGACTTGTTACCTGCAAGAACGTTAGCCGATAAATCGAAGTAAACCCATCATTTCAATCTACAAGGAGAGAAGTAATGAAGAGAATTAGTAATATCTTTGCCGTTCTAGCAGTATTCGTATTGCTGCTCACTGCATGCGGACCGGCTGCCACCACCGTGGCTCCTGCGACCTCTGTCCCCCCGGTCGTTGTCCCCCCGACCGCTGTCCCCGCTGTTCCCACCAACACCTTGGCTCCTACGCTCAAGGTCGGTGAGGTTACCGATTTCGGTGGCGTGGATGACAAGTCCTTCAATGCCCTCGGTTGGAAAGGTGTCACGGATGCCATCGCCCAGTTGGGTGTGTCCGGAAAGTTCTTGGAATCCAACGTACAATCTGACTATGCCAAGAATATCCAGCAGATGCTAAGCGAGAACATGGACCTGATTATCACAGTAGGTTTCAACCTGGGCGTCGATACCGCAATTGCTGCCAAGGCCAACCCGAACACCAAGTTCGCCATTGTCGATTACACTTTCCCGGACTGCTGGCCGGGTGCCGTTGAAGGCACGGATTGCGCTTCTGCAACCGAACTGCCCAATGTGCGCGGGCTTACGTTCCAGACCGATGAGGCTGCGTTCCTGGCCGGTTACCTGGCCGCCGGCATGACCACGACCGGCAAGGTTGCCACCTTCGGTGGAATTGCCTATCCGTCCGTTACCATCTTCATGAAAGGTTTTGAAGCGGGCGTCAAGTACTACAACCAGAAGCATAACACCACTGTAGCGATAATCGGCTGGGACAATGCGACAACCACAGGCCTTTTCACGGGTAACTTTAGCTCCACCGATGATGGGAAATCCTTCGCGACCTCCCTGGTCCAAGAAGGCGCCGACATCATCATGCCGGTCGCCGGCCCGGTTGGCTTGGGGTCTGCTGCCTATTGCCAGACCAGCGCCAAATGCCTGATCATCGGCGTGGATACCGACTGGTTCGTTTCCGCTAACGAATACGCCAGTGTCTTATTGAGCAGTGTCCAGAAGAAGGTCGATGTGGCCGTCTTCAAGGCCATCCAGGACGCTGTTAATGGCACATTCACCGGCGGTACGGACAACGCCACACTCGCCAGTGGCGGTTTGGATCTGGCCCCCTTCCACAATTTCGACAGCCAGGTGCCTCAAACCCTGAAGGACGAAATTGCCCAGGTGAAGGCCGATATCATCAGCGGCGCAGTGACCGTTGACGGCGTTCTTGCAACCCCATAAACAGTTTTTAATATAAAGAGGGCCGGGGTAATCCCCGGCCCTTCTTTAATCGCAATTTTAAAGTCTTATCCAGGAGAAGATTGCATGCCACCGGTACTGGAATTGCGTGGAATCACAAAATCATTTCCGGGTGTTCTAGCGAATGATGCCATTGATCTGTCTGTAGAAAAGGGGAAAATCCTAGCCCTGCTGGGTGAGAACGGCGCAGGCAAAACAACCCTGATGAACATTCTCTATGGGCTCTATAAACCGGATAAAGGGCAAATATTCATCAATGGGGAGGAAGTCACCATCCACGATCCCAGCGACGCCATCGCCCGGGGGATTGGCATGGTCCATCAGCATTTCATGCTCATCCCGGTGATGACCGCTACGGAAAACGTGATGCTGGGCGTGGAGCCCACCCGGAGCGGAATTTTCCTTGACAAGGCAAAGGTGTCAAAACGCATCCTGGAGATCTCGAAGCAATATGATCTGGAAGTGGATCCGCAAGCCTGTATCGGCGACCTTCCGGTAGGCGCCCAGCAGCGAGTCGAAATTATCAAGGTTTTATATCGTCAGGCCGATATCCTGATTTTGGATGAACCTACAGCAGTCCTGACCCCGCAAGAAGTGGAAGGACTCTTCAAGGTGCTGCGATCCATGGTCGCCAATGGGAAATCGGTCATTTTTATCACGCATAAACTTAAGGAAGTTCTGGCAATTGCCGATACCATTACAGTTCTGCGCAACGGGCGGGTGGTCGGCACGGTGAACGCGAAAGATGCCTCCCAGGAGAAACTGGCAGCCATGATGGTGGGGCGGGAAGTCAACCTGGTGGTGAAGAAGAAAACCGCGACGCCCAAGGATGTGGTCCTGAGTGTGAAGGATCTGTATGTTCGGGATGAACGGCAGAATCTAACAGTGAATGGTGCTTCATTTGAAGTACGTGCAGGCGAGATCCTCGGTATTGCGGGAGTGCAAGGCAACGGACAGACGGAGTTGGTTCATACGCTGACCGGCCTGGCACCGGTAGTCAGAGGGGAAATCAGCATCATGGACAAACCAGTCCGCCATTCTTCTCCACGAAATGTTTTAGAGAGGGGAGTGGCTCATATCCCTGAGGACAGGCAGCGGCACGGATTGATCCTTTCTTTTCCCGTACACGATAACCTGGTCTTGTGTACGTATTACCAGCCTCCTTTTGCAAAAGGGCTGGCGTTACAGCAAAAGGTCATCGTCGAAACGGCCGAAAAACTGGTGACTCAATTTGACGTGCGTACACCAAATGTATTTGTACCGGTATCCACGTTGTCGGGAGGCAACCAGCAAAAAGTGATCGTGGCGCGTGAATTCTCGCGGCCGATCCAACTGTTGATCGCCTCCCAACCGACGCGGGGATTGGATGTCGGTTCGATCGAGTATATCCACAACCGGATCATCGAAAAACGTGACGAGGGGACCGCGGTCTTACTGGTATCTCCAGAGCTCGATGAAATTATTGCCCTTTCGGATCGCATCGCCGTGATGTATAAGGGCAAGATCGTGGATATTTTGCCCGCAGCCAAGGTCAATAAAACTTACCTGGGTCTGCTCATGGCGGGAGTCAAACCGTCAGAAGCGCTCGAGGCAGCTCCAGCCACTACACAGGAAATCGAAGTGGAGCGCGTTTTTTAGGAGGATCTCAGCTTGAACGCAAAAGTAACTCAAACCAATCCTGAGGGTTCCGCCCAAAAGGAAGCCCCAAAATCCGAAGGGGAGCGGAAGAAAGGCTCGAAGTTCCTCCAGATATTGCTGGTGCCGATCCTGGCTTTGCTCACCGGTTTCATCATCGGTGCAATCGTGATTGCATTATCCAATGACGCAGTCATAGCAGCGTACCGGAATTTTTTTCATGCCCCAGGTGCGGCGCTGGCTGCCACGTGGAAGGCGATTGTCACTGCGTACGGGGCGTTGTTCAACGGGTCAATCGGCAGTTTTACAGAAATCCGACAAGGCATCCAAAGCTACTATGCAACGGGGGACAGCAAACCATTTCTGCTGGCAATCTATCCATTCACAGAAAGCCTGGCTACAGTTACTCCTTACATCCTGGCCGGTCTGGCAGTGGCGGTGGGCTTCAAGTGTGGTCTTTTCAATATTGGTGCAGAAGGACAGTTCGGCATCGGGGCGTTGTGTTCAGCCTTCGTCGGTTATAGTATCCATGGGCTGCCCTGGTTTATCCATTTGCCGCTGGCATTGTTGGCCGGAGCAGCCGGAGGCGCCCTATGGGGGGCGATACCGGGTTACCTTAAGGGGCTCACCGGAGCGCATGAAGTGGTCATCACCATCATGATGAATTATATTTCCTTTCGCTTGAGCGACTGGTTGTTGAACGGACCGATGAAAGCACCCGGTTACCGGCCTCTGACCCCGGTTGTTGAATCATCTGCCATGTTGCCGCGCTTCTTCCCGGATCCGCTGCGCTTCAACTGGGGCTTTTTCTTAGCCCTGGCAATGGCCGTTTTCGTCTATTGGTTCCTGTTCAAGACCACGATCGGATTTGAAATCCGGGCGGTCGGAGCAAACCCGGACGGAGCCCGCTATGCCGGCATGAACATCGTGCGTAATTTTGTGATCGCCATGACACTCAGCGGGGGCCTGGCTGGATTGGCCGGGGCGACCCAGGTACTTGGTATAGACCACTGGGTGGGTCAGGGCTTTTCGGCCGGTTATGGTTTTGATTCGATTGCGATTGCCCTGCTGGGCCAGAGTCACCCCCTGGGTGTAGTACTGGCAGCCTTATTGTGGGGCACACTGCGCAGCGGTGCAACCCGAATGCAGTCTTTGGCAGGTGTGCCGATCGAGATCATTTCTATTATCCAGGGATTGGTGATCGTCTTCGTGGCCGCACCGGCTTTCATCCGCTGGATTTACCGCATCCGCGCCATAAGCGTGCAAACGACCGTGTTGACGCGCGGCTGGGGAAAATAACGGTTGAGACATCGACCCAAAATCTGACGATGTTATTACGAGGACTGCATGGCAACGAACCTGGTCAATAAGAACGAAAAGAAATCCAATCTCCGCACCCGCTTGGTGCCGGGTATTTTCTTGATCGTCGCCGGCATGGTAATCTTACTTTTGTTTGGAGTGAACATTCAATCCGGACAACAAACCACGTTTGGACTCACCCCGCTAGGAGACACTAATGTTATTCCAATTCCGGATTTGGTCCTGCCGGTCCAAGGAGCCATCTATATATTGGCACTCATTACCTTCTTCGTGGGAGGCTGGCAGTTGGCGCGCGGGGTTCGATCAACCACCTTGTTAATCGGAGCGGTCGCATTTTGTTTTATCGCTGCTTTCCTGATTTGGGCAGCCAGGGGCAAATCGATGGACCTGGTGGGAATGATGAATACCTCCATGGTCAGGGCTACCCCGATAGCCCTGGCAGCCTTATGCGGGGTGGTCAGCGAACGAGCTGGGGTGGTTAATATCGCGCTCGAGGGGATCATGCTCATGTCAGCCTTGACGTCCGTAATGGTTGCCACCCTGTCGCATAACCTTTACGCAGGTTTATTAGCAGGGATCCTGACTGGAATGTTCGTGGCCGCTCTCCATGCAATTCTGGTCATCCAATTCAAGGTTGACCAGATCATCAGCGGTGTGGCCATCAATATCATAGGGACAGGTGCAACCAGTTTCATTTCCAACCGCTATATGCAAACGAACATCGATACACTCAATAACTCCGGGGTTTTCTCCAATCTCCCGATTCCTTTACTGGTCAAAATTCCGATCCTGGGTCCCGTCCTTTTTGAGAACAACCTCATTGTTTACCTCATGCTCATCCTGGTCGCAGTCATTTATGTGCTCCTGTTTTACACACCCTGGGGTTTGCGCACCCGGGCTGTGGGCGAACACCCAAAGGCGGCGGATACTTTGGGAATCAATGTCTACCTAACGCGTTACATAAATGTGATCTTAGGCGGCTTGATCGCAGGGATAGGCGGATCCTATTTCACAATCGGCTCTGTCGGACGATTCGACCAACTCATGACTGCCGGCAAGGGTTTCATCGGCTTGGCAGCCATGATTTTTGGCAACTGGAATCCCATCGGAGCACTTGGGTCTTCTTTGATCTTCGGCTTCGCCGACTCACTACAAGTCAAGATGCAGATATTGCAAACCCCCATCCACACTGAATTTCTGCAGATGGCTCCGTATATCGTGACCATAGTTGTTCTGGCTGGCGTCGTCGGGCATGTCCACCCACCTGCGGCAGACGGTACGGCCTACGAAAAACAATAATCCAATCTTAGGTCAACAAGTTTAGGGGACGACAAACCAATGTCGTCCTTATATTTTTGTAGCATACCGCCATGCCTAAACGCCTTTGGCCCATTCTGTGGATCCCTGGTATGCATCTTACTGATGGCTTTCCGGGGGAAACAATGGCCGGCTTTCGGGAGTGTCTTCGACGTCATATTTACCGCAGATGGTACTCCTATAAAAAGGGAGAAGCATAATGTGCTAGAATATCCGAGCATATGTTCGCCCACGATCAGGAAATAAACTTTTCTAAAAGCTACACACAACTCAAACCCCGTCTCGTCACCGAGACGGGTTACTAATAACTGAAAATGGTAACATCTTAGAGAATCTAACGCGGGGTATCATTTCCCATCATATGATTCTGTTATAATGAAAATACTTGTAACGCCGTCAGAACTATCCCTTGCCCCGTGCCCCGTTCTCGAACCGGGACTACTTCGCTGGAACCGGGACTACCACGAAAGCAAAAGACTTGTTATGGAGGAAAGAATGTCACGTTTTACCAAGCTCACCTGGCTCTTGATGGCTTTCATCTTGTTTGGGCTGGCCGCCTGCGGTGGAGGAACGCCGACCATTGACCCATCGCTGGTCTTTACCCAAATCTGGCAGACCGTTGAGGTGGCACAAACTCAGACCGCCCTGGCGGCGTCCCCAACTCCAAGCATCACCAACACTCCCGCCGTCAGCCCGACCTCTCGAGCGACCAACACGCCTCTCATCACCAACACCCCGCTGCCTGGCACTCCATCAGTGACGCCTTTTACCATCTCAACGCTCGCGGGCACCCAGTCTGCCGCCTGTGACATCGCCATTTATATCGCTGATTTGACGTATCCGGATAACTCGGAAATCGTTGCCGGCGCACCGTTCATCAAAACCTGGCAGGTGAAAAATACCGGCCCCTGCATCTGGGACCAAGACTATCGCCTTATCTTCGGCTGGGGCGGAGTTGGAACAAACTGGAATACTGCCCCGCCTTCGCACTTCACCGCCATCGTGCTGCCAGGCGAGACGCTCGAAATCTCTGTCACACTGACAGCCCCCACCGCAGCCGGCAACTACGGGGCTACCTTCCGCCTGCAGAACGACAAAGGCTACAACTTCGGTTCGTTGCTGACGGTAGTTGTCACAGTCAAGTAAACAGGAACTACGTGTCCCTCACCCAGGCAGTCAAAAACGAAGCCCGCCGCCTTGGATTTTCCCTGGCGGGCGCTACCACGCCTGAACCTCCGCCCCATTGGCCGGTCTATGAACACTGGCTGTCCATGGGGCGGCATGGTTCCATGGACTACCTGGCCGACCGCCGTCGAGCCGACCCGCGCCTGGTTCTGCCCGAATGTCGTTCCATCCTGGTGCTCGCCGTGAGCTACCCGGACCCGGGACCTGCCGCGCAAAACGAAGGCCTGCGTCCGGCTGGACGCGTCGCCGCCTACGCCTGGGGATGTGATTACCATCTCGTTTTGCCCGAACGTCTGAAAACGCTGGCCTCCTTTATCGAGACACAGGTTGGGAGTCCAGTGCCGCACCGTTGGTACACGGACACGGGTCCAATCCTGGAACGGGACCTGGCCCAGCGCGCTGGGCTGGGCTGGATCGGCAAGAATACCTGTCTCATCCACCCGAAAATTGGGTCGTACTTCCTGCTGGCCGAAATCCTGCTCGGAATCGATCTGGAGGAGGATGTGCCTTTCAGCGCCGACCACTGCGGCATTTGTACACGCTGCATCACAGCCTGTCCCACTAGTTGCATACTGCCAGACCGCACGCTCGATGCCCGGCGCTGTCTCTCATACCTGACAATTGAAAACAAAAACGAAATCCCGCCCGATTTGCGCCCGCAACTGGGCAACCGGGTCTTCGGCTGTGATATATGCCAGCAAGTCTGCCCGTGGAACAGGTTTGCAAACGTGGTAGTCCCGGTTCCAGCACGGGACCAGGAACATGATCCCGCTTTCAATGCACGACCCGGCCTGCCCAACCCGGATTTGGTCGCTGAACTTGCGCTCAGGCCGCAGGAGTTTAACCGGAAATTCAAGGGAAATCCGGTTTTGCGCAGCAAGCGGCGCGGTTATCTCCGTAACGTCGCCGTAGCCTTGGGCAATTCAGGGGATCCGGCAGCACTCCCAGCCCTGGAAAGGGCAGTTCAAGACAATGAGTTGCTCATCCGTGAACACGCCGTTTGGGCATTGGAACAAATCCAAAAAGATAAACGCAACCAGGAAAAGACTATGCGCAAAATTCTCATTGCCACCAATAACAAAGACAAAGTTGAAGAGATCAAAGCCCTGCTGGACGGTCTTGGCTTCGTTCTTCTCACCCCCGCCGATCTGGGGTTGGCTCTCGAAGTGGCCGAAGATGGACGGACCTATGCTGAAAATGCTGCCAAGAAAGCTGCGGCTTTCGCTCAAACCAGCGGAATGATCGCTTTGGGCGACGACTCAGGTCTGGAAGTGGATGCCCTGGGCGGACAGCCTGGTCTGCACTCGCACCGCTTCTGTCCCATCCCAAACGCAACCGATGCCGACCGCCGGAAATATTTACTTGAACAACTGGTCGATAAACCGCGTCCATGGACAGCACGCTTTCAGGCAACGGTAGCAATTGCCTGGCCGTCGGGCGAGGTAAAACTGGCAACGGGCCAATGTGAAGGGGAAATTATCCCGGATGAACGCGGCACCAATGGTTTCGGCTACGATCCCATCTTTTTTATTCCCGAACTCGGGCACACCATGGCGGAACTGGAGATGAATGAAAAAAATCGCCTGAGCCACCGGGCGCGGGCTATCCAGAATGCCATTCCTATTTTGAAAGAAGTTTTGGGTTTATAAAATAGGGGCTGTCCAAAAAGTGAGGCAAGATGGCATCTTGCTGCTACATCTTGTACAAATCCAAAACGGAGACCACCATTTTCGACCAATTACACATGGAAAGACTCATATATATAAAGTCCAGAGAAATATTACCGGACTTTGGATCTTTTCGCCCCGCTTCGCGGGAAGTATTTTCCGCTAGCCCTGCGACCAGGCTTTCCAAAGGATGGGTGCGCTGGCGGTCGCGAGCAGAATGACCGCGCCAAACAGCATGCGGTCATACCCGGTGCCCAGCCACCATTCCAGACCTGCCGGGTCGTAGGAGGTAAGGTAGTACATGAACATCACACCCAATCCGGTTAACAGGCCGGCCACCAGGAGTGTCATGGACAACCGCTCCCTGCGAGCCCTGGAACTGAAGACGGTCGCCAGAAGCGACAGCCCAACCGCTGCAGGCACGACGATCCCATAGACGCGGGTCCTGACCACCAGATAGCCTGTGAAACGCAAGATCTGGTAGACCGCCAGCGGATGCAGCTCGCCATGCAACATACGCGTCAGCGCGCTGGAAAGAACGGCCGTCTCGCCGGTAGCGGCATGGTTGAACCGACCAAACAGGACCCAGCTCCCGCCGATGACCAACGCTGGTATAACGATCCCAAGAGCCTGCCTTTTGCCTATCATCTGCCGGCCCCACAGCAGAGCCAGACTTAGAATGGATATCAGCCAGAACTCCAGCCCTTCATGGCGCGTCCAGGTGGAAAAGGCCAACAACAGCGCCCCCACCACCACCCGCCGCCCATCCCCGGCAGACAGCCCAATCCCGAGCCACATCAAGCCTAGAGCATAGTAATACGCAGAGGCAAGGTTGGCATAACCGACCATGCTGTACTGGAGAAACAACGGAACCGTTCCGACGGCAAACACCGTCCCCCACGCCAACAAGACCGGGAGGTTCAGCCTGCGCAGATAGACACGCAAACCGGCGAGCAAGGCGATGAAGAAGCCCGGAAAAAGCAGCTTCGATCCGGGGAGCAGGTCCCCGTCAAAACGATAAAAAACGCTGATGGCAATAGGGAGATTTAGAGGATAGGCGATTCCTTTCGAACCCCATTGCCTGGCAGCAAAGATTGAGCCTTCCAGCCCTATTCCGTAACCTTTAACCGACCAGATCGCCATCGCATCCCACAGGTAATACGAGAGGCCGACGGAGATGGTAAATAAAACAAAACCGAAGACGCCGAGAAGGGCCCATCCGGCGATGTCGAGCCTTCCCTGCCACCAGCTAGAATCTGCAGGGATCGTGCGTGGTGAAGGGGAGACCCTCTTTCCCAGGAATTTTCGCACCAGCAGGGAACCCGCCGCAAGGGCAAAGAAAGCCAACAAGATCGTGGGGATGGTGAGCGGCACCCCGGCCCAGGAAAGCAGGAACAACAGCCAGGTCAGGCTTCCGACTCCCAGGCCATAGCCCAGGGCGATGTGTTCCAAGGAACCTGCATTCGGTAGGATCGCTCGAACGATGAGGCACCCCAGTGCCCACATCCCGGTGAAGAGAAGGATATCGACCAGCCAGAGGAGAGGATGAGTCAACATGTGGTTTATTTTCCCGGGATGTACAGGCCGAGGGGCGCGGCGAAAATAACCAGGTACTTCGAGGCCGGCACCAGTTCGGCAGACGGGAAGTCTTGCTGGGCAAGGATAAACGTCCCGGGTTCGGCAATGCGCACCCTGCAATCGGACGGGCACGTCTCGATCTGGCGGGGAAAGAGGAAATACTGCATCAGGAACAGATCATTCACAGGATAGCCTGAGGCCGGATGGGGCGGGATCAAGACCGTCGCTTGGTCGGGGATCGAAGTGCGCAAAAAGGAAACATAAGCGGCAAAATCGCCGCCGTACGAACTGTCCGCGCTGCGGGCAAAACCATCCAAGTTTCGATTTACCAGGAGTTTATTTCGGAATCGCCCAGCTAGGTATTGGGCAGCCCATGCCGACTGGTAAACCAATCCGGCGATCAAGACCAAAGCGACCAGGATCCCGGCGTTTTTTTGATCATGGGTCATGCCTCCAATTATGCTGGCAATCCACCGGTTGATCACCGACAGCCTCGATCGGAGACAAGTTCAGGTTCTCAGAATATCCGCGGGACTTTGTTGTAATGATAGGCGTGTTTTCCCTGGTTAATAAGTAATTTGAATTTTAATGGAGTAATTATACACTGAGTATCTTACTCATTATTCAGCCCCTTCCTACCGCCCAAGCAATCAATTATCCCCAAGCTGGAAATGGATTTTTGTGCTAACAAGGACCAACCCGGTCATGATTTTAGGCAACCAAAGGAAACCCGCTGGTACTCTCAAGATGATCATTCCCTTAAAATGGTGATATTTTCTTCCCGCGTTTTTCGCCACATCCAAAGAATTACATACCCGGCGAGTAAGGAATGGCCATCAAAAAGACGCTCAATAACCCCGCCACCCGGCGCGGCTGTTCGAGCATCACCAGATGCCCTGCGCCGTCAATCGTCTGCAGGGCAGCGCCGGGGATTTGTCCCGCCAGACTCTCGGAATAGCGTCGCGGGGTGAGTTGGTCGTCTTTGCCACATAACACCAGAACCGGGGTCCGAATTGCATCAAGGCGGAAGGTCACATCAAACTGGTCACAGGCACGCAAGTCACCATGGAAAAGTGTTGGGCGAATAGAAGACAAATGCCTGAAAGTCTGGTCATTCAAATATTTTGCAGCCGGCGGAATGTGCATCAGTTCCTGGAGCGACTGGATAGCCAGGATAAATGTGGCGGGGTTGGCGGCATTCTCCATTACTGAAGATACAATCGGCAAGCGCGGCCCGGTGGAGATCAGCCCGATTCCGGCTACACGCTCGGGGTGGTCAATGGCGAGGGTCAGAGCGATTGCGCCTCCCAGCGCATGTCCAACGAACACGGCCCGCAAAAGGCCGGCCGCATTCATAAAACCAACCACACTATCAGCATAATCGGCAACAGATTGGCAGCCCGGCCCTTTCGATTTACCGTGGCCGGGTAAGTCGAGCGTAAAGACACGCGCATCAGCCAGCCGCCGTATTTCCGGCGGCCAAGATAAATAATCACCCCCGGAGCCATGGATGAGCACCAGCGGCGGTTTTTTTGGCCTTCCCCCTTCATGCAAGAAGTAGTGTATGCTGGCAGCAATTGGCATTGGATTGGGAGTTATCGTTTTTCTGAGGAATGATGAAGACGGTCGGCAGCCTCTTCCGTCAATGGAATATAGACCTGGACCCGGGTGCCCTTACCAGGCACAGATTGAACGTCCAGCACGCCGTTGACGAGTTCAGTACGATCCCTCAGGTTGACCATACCCAGGCTGCCGCGCTGGTCATAGGAGCGGTTGACCGCGGCGACATCGAACCCGATCCCGTCATCCTGGATTTCGAGCAAGGCCAGACCTTGTTTCAAGAGATGCAGGTTCACCCAGATGCGCCCGGCCTGGGCATGTTTCCGGGCATTATTGACTGCTTCTTCCACAATATAAAAAATGACGCCCTGCTTGCCCATTTCGATGGATTCGAGGACACTTTCATCCACATTGATGTGCACATTCTGCGTGTAAGTCTCTTTCGTTTTCTCCGCCATGGATTGCAAAGCGGATACCAAACCCTGCGACTCCAGCACCAACGGGCGCAGGGTGAAAAGCATGTGGCGGATCTCTTTGATTGTGCGACGGGCCAAATCCTCGATGCGGCCCAGCTCTTCGCTGACAGCCTTGGGATCTTTAGACAACATGCGCTGGGCAATGTTGACACGCGTGGCAATTGCGGAGACGGACTGGGTGGGACCATCGTGCAGATCACGCGCCAGTTTTTTGCGGGTTTCTTCCTGGAACTCGATCATGCGTTCGCGCTCATCCACCACGTCCTGGTAGAGACGTGCATTTTGTATTGCAACCACAGCCTGGCTGCCGAGAATATCCAAAAGTTCACACCGCCCGGGGGTGAAAAACTTCAGTTCCGGATGACCGAAAAGCAGGATGCCATAAGCATTGAAACCACTGCGCAAAGGGAAGCAGTAAATCTCACTACAACTCATGAAGGTGACAAAGCGGGTCAATTCCGGGTCGTGCTGCACGTCTTTGAGCAAGACCGGTTTATCGTTTTCGATGGCCTGGGCTATGGCTCCCTCCTGACCGCGCAAAACGACGCGCAAGTCCGCCGGGGTCAGGCGGCGTGCCGAGCCGACTTCAAGAGATCCTTCTTTGGAAAAAAGCAGGACGGCGCAGATCAGTCTATCGTCGGGGGGAGCATCCGGCTCGAAATTTAGTATGCTCAAACTCAAGTCCAGAACAGAATCGAGCACGCGCTGGTAGTTGAGGGTTGACGTCAGGGAGGAAGTCAAGCCGTAGATGGCGCGAAGACGGTCATTCTCCACGCGTTGTTTCTTTTGCTGTGCTTCGGATTGAGACTGGCGAGCGCGGCGAATCGTCTGGATGAGGCGCATGCTCAAATAGCCGAACACTCCGGCGATCAGAAAAGTAAGGAAAACTGATGCACCAAGAATAAGCAGAGCAAACGGAGCCAGCGTCTGGAGAATGGTCATTCCGATTTGAACGACCATCATCAGGGTGGCTGAAACGAATGCGCCCATCACTTCAAAATAAATGGCGGCGGTAAGAAGCGGCAGAACAATTATCCAAAAGGCGGGGCTGGCGAACCCTCCCGCCAAAACAAAATAAAGACCCGCAACCAGCAAGTCAACCCCCAAGCTAATCTCGCGATGGCGCGCCAGACGGCGGTTCAACCCAGCCAGCAGGGTCAGGGCAATATTCCAGCCTGCCAGGCCGATCAAGAGTACATTCGGTAGAACCAGAAGTTGGCCTCCCAGCGATAAAGAGGTAATCAACCCCAGTAAAACCAGCCAGCGCAGGGAAACGACAAACCAGTCAGCGATAAAGGGAGAGTCAGAGGCGCGCATATCTGCTCAAATAATAACCGAAAATCGCCCGATACAACCGGGCGATTTTAGTTTGTAAAGAAACTGACAAGTCA
>Ga0209746_1000245_pt1 | contig 29241 bp, 23 predicted proteins | sample BarGraNGADG00211_3_FD_184496 | JGI IMG/M metagenome (GOLD analysis project Ga0209746, IMG submission 184496) | Arctic peat soil microbial communities from Barrow, Alaska - Barrow Graham LP Ref core NGADG0011-211 (SPAdes) (version 2) | ecosystem: Environmental > Terrestrial > Soil > Wetlands >... | reverse complement strand
TCTTCTGAGTAGCTGGCGTTTGGGCTGGCATCTGGGCCCTGCTGGTGGTGAACGGCATCACCCTGGGCGCCGTGCTCCTCGGCGTCTCTGCGCTGGTCGTAGTCATCTCAACCGGGGCGTACATCGCCATCAGGTCCAGTTACGCCAAAAGGGCGGCGGCGGAAGCCGATAAGTCCGAGGATTCCGATAACGCCGATGAAAGCCCCCCGGCCAAGGTGGCGGGGTCCGCTCCCGGCGGGCTCTACGACATCGGGGACTAACTCTCCATTGGAGAGCCGGGAAGGCCCAGGGCTTATGACATCCCTCTCATCCGCTCCCGGATCCCTGGCCGGGTCTGTACCGATTCCGCCCGCGGTGATCGACCGGTGAACGCCGACCATCACCTCGGGACCACCCGCATCCGGGCCGGCACGCCGCTGCTCTTCCTGGTGTTCCTCGTGATCTTCCTCGATTCGCTGGGCTACGGCGTGGTGGTGCCGGTCCTGCCCCTGTACGCGAAGCAACTCGGCGTCAGCGACTTCAACCTGGGGCTTCTTTTCGCGTCTTACGCCATCGCGTTGCTGATCGGAGCCATCCCGGCCGGAATGCTCTCGGACAGGTTCGGCCGCAAGCCGTTCGTGCTGTTCGGGATGTTCGCGATGTCCGCGGCGTTCCTCTTCTACGCGTATGCGACGACCTACCCCATGCTCGTGGTGGCGCGCGTTCTCGATGGCTTTACCGCCGCCGCGACCTGGAGCGCGGGTCTCGCGCTCATAGGCGACAGGTGCGACCCGGACTCACTGGGCACCTATTTCGGTTACGCGCTGGCCGCGATGGCCATAGGCGCCGTGGGGGGGCCGGTGCTCGGGGGCTTTCTTTCCGATTCGCTCGGTTATAAGGCGCCTTTCATCCTGATCGCCGCGATGTGTCTCCTCGGAGGGTTCGTCGCCATGTTCCTGAGTGCGGACGCGAAGGCCGCGGGAGTCAGGGGGGTATTTTCGCCGCGCGAAATGCTGAGGCCCATCATCGGAAATACGGTCATAAGAGTCGCCTGCGTGATCACGGCCATCACCACCATCGGGCTTGGAATGATCGAGCCGCTCCTCCCCCTGCGGCTCTCCAGGGTGTTCGGGATATCAAGGACCGGGATAGGCCTGCTCTTCGGCGCGAACCTGGTCTTCTACGCCGTCGCGAGTCCTCTCGTGGGAAGACTCTCCGACCGCGTCGGCCGGATGCGGCCAATAGTGGCCGGGCTCCTGGCCACGGCCGTCGTCTTCCCTTTCCTGGCCGTCACCCGCAGCCTGCCGGTCATGTACGTCCTGATGGGGATACTCGGGATAACGATCGCCCTGTTCGGGACGCCGTCGGTGCCGCTGATAACCGACACGCTTCCCGCGTCCGGCGAAGGACCCGGAGCGGGCCCGCACTACGGCACCGCTTTCGGCCTGCTCAACCTGTTCTGGAGCCTCGGCTACGCCATAGGCCCGATACTGGGCGGCGGCCTGGTGAGCGCCTGGGGGCTTCCGGCCACTCTGCTGGTCTATTCGTTGATGCTGCTGCCGCTGGCGCTGCTGACGGCCAGGTACCTGCGCGGACACTGAAGACATGAGGCGAAGCACGCGGCGGTGCGCTCCCTTCTCCTCCGCCGGACCCCCGCGCAAGTAGGAAAGAACGAGGCGTTTCTTGAATACGGGAATGGGTTGAAGCGCGCGACGGGCGCGCCGACGATCCGGCTTGCGATGCCGGCAGCGGAGCGGCTCAGGACTCGGAGGGTTGGTCAGGGATGGCAGAGCAGGAAGGGCAGGCAGAGGATTTCTGGAGCGCGCCGGCGGACGAGCTGCTCAAGGCGCTGGGGTCGAAGCCGGGCGGGCTGTCCGGCGCGGAAGCCGCGGCGCGGCTCAAGCTATACGGGCCGAACATGATCAAGGCGAGGAAGAGGGCCGGGACGCTCTCCATATTCATCGCGCAGTTCAAGAGCCCGATAATAATAATCCTGATTTTCGCGGCGATCCTGTCCGCGTTCCTTCATGACCTGCCGGACGCCATCATCATCCTCGTGATCGTCTTCGCCAGCGGCGTTCTGGGCTTCTGGCAGGAGCGCGGGGCGGCAAACGCGGTGCAGAAGCTGCTCGAGATAGTCCGCATAACGGCGACCATCCTCAGGGACGGAAAGCGGATCGAGATACCGATCGAGGACGTGGTGCCGGGAGACGTGGTGGTCCTCGATGCCGGGGACGTGATCCCAGGTGACTGCCGCATCGTCGAGTCCAACGACCTTTTCGTGGACGAGGCCGCCCTGACTGGTGAGACATATCCCGTCGAGAAGGAGGCGGGCGAGGTCCAGGCGGACGCCGCGCTCGCCCAAAGGACGAACTCACTGTTCATGGGGACGCACGTTATCAGCGGCACCGCCAATGCGCTCGTCGTCCGCACGGGCAAGGAGACCGAGTTCGGCGAGGTCTCCGAGAGGCTCAAGGGCAGGGCCGAGGAGACAGAGTTCGAGCACGGCGTAATGCATTTTGGATACTTGCTGATGGAAGTAACCCTGGTGCTGGTGGTCGCTATCTTCGCCATCAATGTGTATTTCCACAAGCCGGTCCTCAGCTCTTTCCTCTTCTCACTGGCGCTCGCGGTGGGGCTGACCCCGCAACTCCTTCCCGCCATCATAAGCATCAACCTCTCGAAGGGCGCGCAGCAGATGGCCAAGTCGAAAGTGATCGTGAAGCGGCTGGCCTCCATCGAGAACTTCGGCAGCATGAACGTGCTGTGCTCGGATAAGACCGGCACGCTCACCGAGGGGAAGGTGCGGGTGAAGTCGGCTATTGACATCGAGGGGACCGATAGCGAAAAGGCCTGGCTCTACGCGTACATCAACGCGTCGTTCGAGACCGGCTTTCGCAACCCGATCGACGAGGCGGTCCGAACGGAGAGAAAGTTCGACATATCTGGGTACCGGAAGGTCGATGAGATACCTTACGACTTCATACGCAAGCGCCTCAGCATCGTCGTCGCGAGGGACGGCGACCACCTGATGATAACCAAGGGGGCCCTTAAGAACGTCGTCGATGTCTCCACGCTCGCGGAGAAGCCCGACGGCTCCACCGTTGACATCTCGGAGGTGTCCGCACAGATACAGGCGAGCTTCGAGCAGCTGAGTAGTGAGGGCTTCCGCACGCTCGGTGTCGCATACAGGGAACTCGGTGAAGAGAAGACAATATCGAGCCGGCACGAGGAAGGCATGATTTTCCTGGGCATGCTGGTGCTCTTCGACCCGGCCAAGGACGGCGTTTCCGACACCATCAAGAGGCTCCGGGATCTGGGGGTGTCCCTTAAGGTGATAACCGGTGACAACCACCTGGTCGCGGCTTATGTCGGTGACCAGGTCGGGCTCGGCGGCGGGCAGGTGCTGACCGGTACGGACCTCCACAAGATGAGCGACGAGGCGCTCTCGCACCAGGTCAACCAGGTCAACATCTTCGCCGAGGTCGAGCCCAACCAGAAGGAGCGGATAATCCACGCCCTGTCGAACGCGGGCAACGTGGTCGGTTACATGGGGGACGGCATCAACGACGCCTCGGCGCTGCACGTGTCCGACGTGGGCATCTCGGTCGACACGGCGGTGGACGTCGCGAAGGAGGCGGCGGACTTTGTCCTGCTCGAGAAAGACCTGGGCGTCCTGGTCGACGGCGTCACCGAGGGCCGGACCACGTTCGCGAACACTCTCAAGTATGTGTTCATGGCGACGAGCGCCAACTTCGGGAACATGTTCAGCATGGCCGGAGCGTCGCTGTTCCTCACCTTCCTTCCCCTGCTCCCCGGCCAGGTGCTGCTCACGAACCTGATGACCGACTTCCCCGAGATGACTATCGCCACCGACAGGGTCGACCCCGAGATGGTGAGCGAGCCGCACAGGTGGAACATCCACTTCATCCGCACTTTCATGCTCGTGTTCGGTTTGCTCAGCTCCGTCTTCGACTACGCGACTTTCGGGGTCCTGCTGTGGGTGCTGCACGCTTCGCCGACCCAGTTCAGGACGGGCTGGTTCGTGGAGTCTGTCATCTCCGCATCCATGATCGTGCTGGTCATACGCACGCGGCGCCTGGCCATCAAGAGCATGCCGAGCAAATACCTGCTCGGAGTGACGGTGCTGGTCTGGATCGCGGTGCTGGTGATAGCGTCCACGCCGATCGGGCACATCTTCGGCTTTACTAACCTGCCCGCCACTTTCTACCCCTACCTGCTCGGCATCCTCGTGCTCTACGTCGGGTGCGCCGAGATCACCAAGAAGCTCTTCTACAGGTGGGTCCAACCCTGACGCAACAAGGGGTCAGACCATTTGTTGCGTTCTCGCGTTCACATGTTTGGCCACCCCTGCCGATAAAGTCGGAAAGGCGGCATATTGCGGTATGACGAAGGGGTGTTTTGTATGAACCGTGGCGGAAACCTCATCGAGACGGCGGCTCGTATCGGTATCGTCCTGCTGGTGGCTTTGCTGGTGCCCATCGTGGTCCTGGCCCCATCCTCCGCGGCCGAGAGCAGCGGAGCCGGGCTATCACCCCGAATCCTCTGCAACAGGATAACCGCCTCGGCGCCGGGCGACACGCACCTGCCCGAGATATGGACCATGGACTATTCGGGCGGCGCCAAGACCCTCATCAAGCCGTACGCCTCCCTCCCCTACAACGCTCAGAACCCGACCTACGCCCCCAACGGCGCCTGGATTGCGTTCGAGGGGACCGACAAGAACCCCATCTACAAGAGCACCGCCATATACCTTGCCAGCTTCGACTGGTCGAATGCCGGGCAGGTCACGCCCACCATGGACCTGAGCCAGTACGGTTTCTGGGGAACGGCGAGCCCAAGATGTCGTGGCTCTTCGAGGCGCCGTCGTTCAGCCACGACTCGAGCAAGGTGTACTTCTCGGCCACTCTGGTTCAGCGCAATTCCGAGGGAAAGATCAAGTACAACTACCCGAACGGCGACCCAATAGCGTATATCTCGGACCTCTGGCAGGTCGGTGTGGACGGCAACGGCTGGGGGCCCGTGCGGCCCGACTACGAGAAAGCGAGCGAGATGCTGCCGCAGTGCTCTCCGGTGGACGGCCGCATCGCCCAGACCCAGTTGATGGGAAGCCTGACCGACTTCCGGTGGACGCACCACTCCTCGGGCCTGATGGTCGGGGAATCGGCGAACGAGGGCATCTTCACCATCAACCCGAACGGCACCGGCCAGCATAAGGTGGTGGCGAGCTACGCCGTCTTAAACCCGTCGCCGCGCACCGGCTTCATGATATCCGACCGGATAACGCCCATAGCGTGTGCCTGGTCGCCCGACGGGAACAAGATGGCGGTCGCGTACTACGTAAGCTGGTCGGAGAGGACGTACGGCGTCAGCACCTACTACTACTTCGCGATATCGGTGGTGGACCCGGACCAGACCACGGAGTGCTTTTCACCAAACGCCATGACGGCCAACTACTACTACGGGAAGCGGATAACCCCCGTGGGCTTCCCGGCGCAGGGGACTCCGTCGATGTTCGATGCTCAGATGATCGGAAAGCTCACATGGTCTGCCAACGGCCGCAAGGTGGTCTTCGACGTCGAGCACACCCCGCCAGCCGTGGTTGCCGCCGCGAGCGGCAACATATACTCGGTCGACGTGTCCAACCTTTCGCACCCCGGCTCGCCCGTGAACATCAGCAAAGACAACGTGAGTTACTGCCCGTGCGCGAGCCCGGCCGACCTGGGCGACGTGCCCATCCCGCCGCCCATCCCGGCTGTACCGTTCTACCTGGCGGAGGGGACCACACGCCCGAACTTCGACGAGTTCCTGGCGATGGCCAATCCCAACAACGAAGATATCGACGTCCTGCTCAACTACGCCATCGGCGGCGGCGCTGGCGCGAGGGGCTCGGGCACCTCGCAGAAGGTCCACATCAAGGCGATGTCGCGCCAGACCGTCAAGGTGCGCGACGCTGTCGGCGACAACCAGGACGTGTCGGTGTCCGCGACCTGCAGCAAAGCCATGATCGTGGAGAGGCCAATGTACTTCAACTACGGCGCCGACAAGGGCCTCAACTGGACCGGCGGACATGACGTGGTGGGTGCAACCAGCACTCTCAAGAACTGGTACTTCGCCGAGGGGACCACGAGGAACAACGCAACGGACGGCGCGTACGACGAATACCTGTGCCTGCAGAACCCCAACAAGGCAGACGCCAAGGTCACGATCACATACATGCTGGGGAGCGGGGAGAACAAGACCCAGGAGGTCGCGGTCAAGGCGAACAGCCGCAGCACGGTGAGCGTCAACAGCTTCCTCGGGCCGAACCAGGACGTGTCATGCAGGGTGGCTTCGAACCAGAAGATAGTGGCCGAGAGGCCGATCTATTTCAACTACAAGAACAAGTGGAACGGCGGGCACGACGTCATCGGCGCCTCCAGTCCCGCGACCGACTGGTACTTCGTGGAGGGCACCACGAGGGACAACCCGTCCGACGGCTCATACGAGGAGTGGCTGTGCCTGCAGAACCCCAACAAGGCAGACGCCAAGGTCACGATCACGTACATGCTGGGAAGCGGTGAGAACAAGACCCAGGAGGTCGCTGTCAAGGCGAACAGCCGCAGCACCGTCAGCGTGAACGGCTTCCTGGGGCCGAACCAGGACGTCTCGTGCAAGGTCCACAGCGACGGGCCGATAGTCGCCGAGAGGCCAGTCTACTTCAGGAACCGTGACGGCTGGGACGGCGGGCACGACGTCATCGGCGCGAGCGGCGCGAAGACCAACTGGTACTTCGCGGAGGGCACGACCAGGGACAACTTCAGCGAGTGGCTGTGCCTGCAGAATCCCGGCGACGCCGACGCCAAGGTCACCATCACCTACCTGCTGGCCAGTGGCCAGAACGTCGAGCAGAAGCTGACGGTAAAGGCTAAGAGCCGCTCGACGGTGGACGTAAAGCTCAAGATAGGCCCCAACCAGGACGCGAGCGCGAAGGTGATATCGGACCGCGGAATAATAGCCGAAAGGCCGATGTACTTCAACTACAACGGCGTTTGGACAGGCGGTCACGACGTGATAGGTTACTCGCCCTGACTCAGCGGGCGCACACAAGTGTGGTCGCGCACTTCACTGTGAATGGGGGGTCTATTCGTCCTTTTCCGAGCCAGCGTCGCCGGCCGGGCCCGGGCTCGTCTCCCCGGGCTGGTCCTGTTCATCCATGACCGGGAAGCCCTCCGGGGGTTGAGACACAAAGGAGATACCGAGCAGCACCGCGACGACCAGCCACACTCCGCCGAGTATCACCGCGAGGATGGGCAACGCGCCCCCTTTGGACAGGAAAGCCACCCCCAGCGACAGGCATATCGCCCCGCCCGCGACCATGGTGACAGCCAGGATGCCAACCACCCTCCTGGACTCGGTCGGCGAGGGTCTGAGCGGCGAGAAGGTGAAGCCGCACTCGGGGCACTCGGTGGCGCGGGTCGACACGTACCTCCCGCACCTTGGGCACTTGAACACCCACGGGAGGTAGTACTGCTTCTTGTCCTCCTCGTATTCTTTCTTGAACTCTTGCTCGTCATCCGCGAGCCTGTCCCTGATAGTCTTATCCTCTGACATCTCCCTCAGCCTTTCGGTCTTTCATACTACCTGGAACGAGCCGGCCCACCGCGGACCAGCAGCGAAGCCCTACCCGCGCGGCACCTTCTGGTCCTGCTTGCGCAGCATCATCCCGGGCAGCCTGTCGAGGTCCAGCTCGCCGTCCTCGACCACGATCCTCCCGTTGATGATGACCAACTTCAGTCCGGTCGGGTGCTGCTCGGGGTCCCGGAAGCAGGCCCTCGTACCGAAGTTCTCCGGCTCCATGACCAGCAGGTCGGCGAAATAGCCCTCTTTCACGAGCCCCCGGTTTTTTATATCGAAGTACGCGGCCGGCAGCGACGTGCACCGCGCTATTGCGCTCGGAAGATCGAGCAGGCCTTTCTCCATCACGTACCGCCCGATGAACTTCGGGTAGCAGCCGTAGAACAGGTAGGAAGGTTTGCCCATGCCGAGGAGGATGGTGTCCGTGACCACCACGGTGTCGGGGTCCTTCAGCGCCGGGAACGTGTACTTCTCGGTGAAGTAGTCGTCGGGCTCGGACAGCGACTCAAAAACCAGCACCTGTCCTTCCTCTTCGATAAGCAGGTCGCACATGACGTCGAACGGGTGCTTGCCCTGCTCTTCGCCGATCTCGGTGAACCTGCGACCCTCGAGTGGCTTGTTCTTCTCGCTGTGGACGGCCATCACGGTTATCGCGTCCCAGCCCATCTGCTTGATGAGGTTCAGCGACCAGTCGTTCTTTCCCCGGTGCGGCCAGGTCGGCTTGCCTGTCTCGATGTCCTCCCGCATCTCTTTTCGCATCTGCCTGTCCGAGATGCGCGCCAGCACCTGTTCACGGTTACCGGTGACGACCCACGAGGGGAAGAAGGCCAGCAGGTGCGTGAAGCCCGCCGTGGTGGGCATGATGTCCATGCCGATGCGGGCTCCCTTATCGTTGTGTTTCTTAACCTCCGCCAGCAGCCTGTTCATCTCGCCGTAGATCAGGAAGTTCGGGACGAATCTCGAGGAGAAGCCGGGGTTGTTCGCCAGCGCCTTCAGCACCTTGAGCGCGGGACCGTGGATCGGCCCGAACCAGGGCAGGCTGAACAGGTGGGACACCTGGCCTCGTATGTCGTTCTTCTCGGCGACCTGGGCCACCTCGTCGATTGCCTGCGGAAGGGTCGAGCTGGTGTAGGAGCGCAGGTGGCTTGTGAATATCCCGTCGTATGGGCTGACCGACTTTCCGAGCTCGATCAGCTCTTCGGTGTTGGACTGGTTCCCGGGGAAATACTGCAGGCCGGTCGAGAGTCCGAACGCCCCGGCTTCCATGCCTTCTTCGATCAGCCCGCGCATGACCGCTATGTCGTCGTCGCTGGCCAGCCCCATCTCGAGCCCGCGCGCCGTTATCCTTATCATCCCGTGCGGCATCAGCATTGCGGTGTTGAGCAGCATGCCCTCTTCGTCCATCAGGTCCATGAAGCTCGCCATATCTGTCCACCGGACGTCGGAATCGAAGTCCATCTGGGTGAACACCTCGAGGTAGGTCTGCTGACCCTCACGGTGCTGGTCGGTGACGGGCGCGAGCGCCATCCCGCAGTTGCCTCCCACGAATGTGGTTATGCCCTGTTTTACCAGCGGCGAGAGCACGTCGGGGTGGTCCTTGCGGAAGTATGCGAGGTCGGCGTGCGAGTGGACGTCGATGAACCCCGGACAGACCGTTTTTCCCGCGACGTCGATGCGCTTCTCGGCCTCCGCTTCCTGGAGGTCCCCGATCGCTTCGATGGCGACCCCCTTGATCCCGATATCACCCTTGTATGCCGGCTTGCCCGAGCCGTCTAATATCTTCGCGTTTTCGAGTATCAGGTCAAACATATTCTCTCCTTCATCAACAAGCCGGCCTCTTGGGAGCCGGCTTCACACAGGTAAGATTAAACCAGAAGGGGCGCAAGTAGACCAGTAACCATAGGTATGATGGGGGGTCAGATGCGTTGGGTCAGCGGGCGAGCAGGCGGAGGGCCTTGAGCATCTGGACGCCCTCTTCGATCGAGTGCACCACGGGTATCCCGTTAAGCTCGAACCCCTCAAGCACCATCCCGTATTTCGCGAGGTTGGGGATGTACGCGATGACGGGCTTGTCGTGTTTCTTGGCGACCTGGCCGAGTCTCGTTCCCACGAACGAGGTGATCATGGGTGTGTAGGGCAGGGCCAGGATGAGCGCCGCCTCGATGTCTTCTTCGCTCAGGAGGTAGTCCAGCGCCCGCTCGAAGTCCTGGTCGGCGACGCTGCCGGTCAGGTCGATAGGGTTGTCGAGCGTCGCGATGTCGTGCAACGACCTGTCGATGCGGGCCCTCAGCGCCTCCTGCCTCTCGGCGGAGAAGCGGGGCAGGCTGAGGCCGGCCTCCTTGGCGAGGTCGGCCGCGACGACCCCGTGGCCCCCGCTGGACGAGACCACAGTGATATTGCCGGTCTCGAGCGGCCGGTGATGGTAGAACGTGAAGATCTTGGAAAAAGACGTCACCTCTATCTCCCTGGTGGCCTCGATGACGCCACTCTGGCGCATCGCCCCCGACATCAGCTTGAGGTCGCCGGAGAGGGCCCCGGTGTGGGACCGCGCGGCCTTCATCCCTTCGCCCGTCTTGCCACCCTGGAAAAGCACCACGGGCTTTGATCGGGTGACCGTCTCCGCCAGTTCGAAGAACTCGCGCGAGCGTTTGCCTATACCCTCGAGGTAGAAACAGATGGCCCGGGTGTCGTCCCTGGAGGCGAAATGCTCGAGCAGCGTCACCTCGTCCACCATCGCCTTGTTCCCCATGCTCACCGCGACGCTGACCCCGATCCCGGCCTCGTGGAAATTGGTCATTATCTGGTCGACCAGGAATGCCCCGCTCTGGCTAGCCACCGCGATGTCGCCTCTCTTCGGAAGCACCGTCCGCTCTGGCGGGAGAAAAAACGTATCGATGGCCGGCGGCGAGTATACGCCGAAGCAGTTGGGTCCGATGAGGATCATTCCGTTGGCCTCGCAGATGTCCACGAGCTCGTCCTGGAGTGCCTGCCCGCTCTCCCCCATCTCGGCAAAGCCGCCGGAGATGACCACCAGCGAACCGACGCCGGCATCCGCGCACTCCCGCGCGACATCGGGCACGACGGCGGCCTTGACGGCGATGACCGCCATGTCGACGCGTTCGGGTATCTCACCGACGGAGCAGAATATCCGCCGTCGTTCCAACTCGCCGCCCTTTGGGTTGACGGCATAGACGCCCGACTCGGAGCCGTAAAAGTTCTTGTTATAGATTATGTTGGCCGGGTGAAATGGGTTAGTGGTGGAGACTCCGACCACGGCCACTCTTTCCGGGCTGAACACGCGCGCGAGGTCAGGCAAATACCCTTCCCTTCCCGCCTGCGGGACCTCCTGGAGCTGCGTCCAATCATACAGGCATGAGCCTGGCCGGTATCAGGTGACCTTGATCTCCATCGCGGATTCCCAGAGACCGTGTATGTTGCACAGCGAGGTCGCATACAGCACGCCCGACTTCTTGAGCTTCAGGGAGGCTCCCGCTTTGCTCTCCGTGTACACCGGCCCCGCGTTCGCCCCCTCGGCCGACTCCCCATGAGCGGTGAACTCGCAGTTCGCGACCTGGTAGGTGAACTTCTCGCCATCCGGCTGGAAGTACATCTGGACCCAGCGGATGTGGTGCTCGGTAGTGTTGGGATGCGGTATCTCCTTGCCGACGGTCACCATCACCATGAACTCTTCGTCCGAACCGACCTCGCCGGGGCACTCTATTACGGGCACGTGCTTCTCGGCTTTCCAGTCCGCCGTCTGGTACCTGTCCCCGATCTTCTCTTTGGTGCCTTCCATCGTAACCTGTACCTCCTCCTCCACATCGCGCGCGCATGAGCGCGCCGGTTTGCCACACGACAGTCCTTCTATTTCCCAACCGCGCGCGAATTCCTTTTTGGGGACGTGCGGCCGGCCTCGGGGACATGCGCGTCACCGCGGGAATGTCCGGTTGAACAAAGGAGAGCCAGACAGGGAAACGAAGGTTCGTATCGCGGCAGGCGGCAACGACTCGAGGGGGCGGCATGGGCATCTACCAATCCTCGAAGACAAAAGCGGTCAAGGCGCTCGTCTCGGGCGGCCTGTCCACGATGCGGGTGGTGCCGGATACCTTGTTGATGAGGACGGCCGATTGGTGCCTTCGCGACATCAATTACCCCGAGGGTCGCGACTTCCTGAAGACGATCCTCCTGCTGGCGAAGAGGCAGCTCGACACCAAGGCACCCGCGGTCCAGCAGTCCATCCTCAACTTCATCGCCAACGCCACGGTCAAAGGAGAGGTAAAGCGAAAGCGTTTCAAGGAAGAGGTGGGCTTTGACCCACCTGTCCTGCTGGTGATAAGCCCCACCATGCGATGCAACCTCCAGTGCTACGGGTGTTACGCGGGCAGGTACTCCAGGACGGACGACCTTGGGCTCGGGACATTCGAAAGGCTGCTCTACGAAGCCGAAGCGATGGGCATCTACTTCATCACGGTGTCGGGGGGCGAGCCGTTCATGCTCGGCGATGATTTCCTTACCATACTGGGCAGGCACCGCTCCATCCTGTTCCAGATCTACACCAACGGCATGCTCATCGACCGGGGGACCGCCGTCAGGCTGGCGCAGATAGGCAACGCGTACCCGTGTATCAGCGTGGAGGGCTTCCAGAAGGAGACCGACGCGCGCAGGGGTGACGGTGCCTTCAAGAAGGTGTTGGACGCGATGAAAGCGCTCAAGGAAGAGGGTGTCGTCTTCGGTTTCAGCGCCACCGCGACGCGCGAAAACAACGACCTCATCGTGAGCGAGCGGTTCATCAACTTCTTCCGCGAAAAGGGCTGCGTGGTGGGCTGGTACTTCCACTACGTCCCGGTGGGCAAGAAACCGGGCATCGAGCTCATGCCGACCGCCGAGCAGAGGTTGTTCAGGCGCGAGGAGCTCGTCAAGAGGCGGGCAAGGCACGACATCCTGCTAGCCGACTTCTGGAACGACGGACCCATGGTCGGCGGGTGTCTCGCGGGCGGGCGGACCTACCTGCACATAAACTCGAACGGGGAGGTGGAGCCCTGCGTATTCGCGCATTTCGCGGTGGACAACATCCGTGAAAAACCGCTGCGCGACATCCTGCAGTCGCCGTTCTTCACCGAGATAAGGAGACGCCAACCTTACGACGACAACCTGCTCAGGCCCTGCATGATAATCGACGTGCCCGAGGTGCTGCGCGAGGTGGTCACGGTCTGCGGCGCCCACCCCACCCACTACGGCGCCGACGCGGTGATAAACGAGCTGGCGCAAGACATGGACCGCTACTCCGAGACCTACCACCGGATGGCGGACACCAAGTGGTGCGAGTACCAGTCGAAGAACGGGAAGTAATACAATAGACACGCGGCGTTGCGCCGGGAATTACTCGCGACGGGTCGAGGGGTGTGGTCCTTAGATGTGGTGGCGATATGTGATCCTGAGACCTCCCTTTGCCCTGCTCGCGCGGAGAAAGAAATACCGGCTGAGGGTCGAGGGCACGGAGAACGTCCCCCACTACGGCCCCCTCATCGTCGTAGCCAACCACCAGAGCAGCATCGACATCGTCGCGGTCGCGCTGGCGCTCAAGAACGTGCTGGTGCGCGCGCACATGTGGCCCTGGGCCAAGGTAGAGATAAAGAAGGGCAAAGAAGGAATCCTCGGGCGGCTGCTCTGGAAGGTCTTCGGGGTGATCCCCATCGACCGAGAGGCCGGTGAAGCCGACGATGCCATCCTCTCGAGCCTCGAGAAGCTCAGGAAGGGCGAGCTCATCTGCGTGTTTCCCGAAGGCACAAGGAACCGGGACAGGGAGCTCGGCTGGTTCAAGTACGGGGTGGCGAACCTTGCCAGGGCGGCGCCGGCCCCGATCCTGCCGGTCGCGCTCTACCGCAGGGAAGAGGACGGCGGCTTCCAGGTGAGGATAGGCCGTATATTCCTGATGCCCGAGAAGAAGATGCGGTACGAGGCGCTCGATGCGATCGAGGACCGGGTCGAGGAAAGGGTGGGACAGCAGATCGACTCCCTGAGGCAGTGGAGTGCCGAGCTGCCAAGGGACAAGAAAGGCATGCGGATGATAGCGAACATGGTGAACATGGTCGTTGACCGCATCACCCGCCAGGAGCACAGCTTCGACCGGTTCTCCCGCATGGCCGAGGCCGAGGACAACGAGTTTATCAGGGACAGGATCTTCGAGCTCCTGCCGGACGGGTGGAGCAAGGTCGAGCCCGACGAGCGCGAGAAGCGCGAGCCGGGGCCCGACGACCCGGCCGGAGATCCCGCCGAAGAACCGGAACGATAACTCCCTGGCGCGCGTCAGAGGTGTCACAATACAATTCTGGCGGGGCGGCGCCGGAGGGCGGCACTTGGAGTGCACGCCGGCCGCAAGCCACCGATACGGAGAACCGAGCAGTCTTGACTCACGGCGGATGATGCGATGAACCTGGAGCCCCAGGTACTCGAGAGGATCGATAGAGAGAAGAGGAGCGCCTTTGCGGCGCAGTTGCGTATCGCGGCTTTCCCGCTCGTCCTGCTGGGAATCGCCGGCATTATCACCCTTCTCGTCTACTCGGGCTCCACGCAGGAACAGGCGTCGATCGTCGCGAGGAGCCACATCTCGCCGGTCGCGCTCGTGTTGATCGGCGCGCTCCTGCTCCTCGTCCCGACAGCCGTGTTGCTGGGTGTGACCATGTTCCAGCGTAACCGCTTCTGCTCCTTCATCATCAGCCGGATGTGGGACAACTACGATCACGACGAGATGGTCAGGTTCAACAACGGCCTCGACGCTGTCAGCCTCGCGGTAGGCATCGAGGCGCCGGAGCTGGTCGTGCTCGAGCTCGCCGGGGCCGGCACCACGTCTTTCCTCTTCGCAGGGGACCGCCCGCACGTGGCGGTATCCAGGGAGGCCCTCGAGGTCCAGTTCTCGGACCAGGAGGCCGAGGCCCTAATGGCTCACGAGGTGGCGCACATAATAGTCGGCGATATCATCAAGACCCCGAGCGCGCTGAGCCCGGAGCGCCTCGCCATGGTCTTGCCTCTGTTCATCGCGTGCATCGGCCTCATCGCAGCCCTGGTGATGGGAAACGCTACCGCCATCGCGTTCTTCTTCATCGCGTTCCTGGTATTCGTCGCTGGCGCGCTCTCCTCCGAACTCTTCTCGGCGCTCCTGGGGCGGCTGTTCAAGGTGAAGTGGAGGCACGACGACATCCTCGCGGACTCGATAGCGAGCAAGATCACCGGCAACCCCGATGCGTTTTCCCGCGCGCTGGTGAAGCTCGACAGGCTAGGGCTGACCGGGACGGTCGTACCGGCGTTGAAGTTCGTCCGTGTGAGGGTCAACACCGAGCCCCAGGGCTTTGTGTTCCGCAAGCCGTTCTCGCGATGGCTGCGGACCAGCGACCAGACCCTCGACACCGACTACAAGATAATCACGGTCGACCCGACGGACGAGGCGCTCATCGCCGAACGCGAGCAGAACCTCGGGGAGATAAAGGTCGGGCACTGGCGCGCGTTCGATGAAGTTAAGCGTGGGAGGGTCCGCCTGATACCCGCCAGGTGGGAGTGAGATCTGGTGGCGCCGGGGAGGATCTTCTAACTGTGCCCCGACCTCAGGTCGCCCATCGGAGGCGTAAAGCAGATCTACCGCCACGTCGAGATCCTCGACAGCGCCGGCTTCAACGCCACTGTGCTCCACCACGAGCGTGACCCGGGCATCTTCCACACCCATATGTTTCGTGCGAGAATCATCGTGTTGGCGATCAACCGAGCGTAGACAGGCGGATCTCGCCCCGATGAGAAGCGGACCGGCGGCCACACGATGGGGGGAGCGGCGATATGCGGCGTCGTTTTCTTGCGGGCGTACTGGCGTGGCTCCTTATTCTGACTTTCGTCTCGGGCGGTATGGCGTCCGCACGCTCCGCAGTCGCGTCCACCACGAAACAGTCGGCCGTTCCGGCCGGCACCTACTCAGTCAGGCACTTCGACGAGGCCTGGTCGATGCGAGACGGGGTGTCGCTTCCCGTGTCGATCTATTACCCCGTCCCGAAACGGCCCGGCGAGTCTTTCCCCGTTGTGATCTTCGTGCACCCGTGGGACATGGACAGATCCACCTTCAGGGACCAGGCGGCCTCCTACGCGTCGCGCGGCTACATCGGGGTCACCTTCACCGTCCGGGGCTGGTTCGGCGCCGGAGGCCAGATAGGTTGCTTCGACCCGGACAAGGAGATGAAGGACCTCAGCGCGATCATCACCCGCGTCGCCGGAGACAGGCGGCTACGGGTGCTGAAGGACTCGAAAGGGCCGGTCGTCGGTGTCACCGGCTACTCGATGGGCGCCTGCATGACCTGGCTCATCGCGCCGAGGAAGAACCCCCGGAGCGGCGACCCCGGCGACCCGAGGGTTAGGGCGGTTGCGCCCCAGCACGGCGGGTTCGACCTGCTGTCGTCCATGTACCCCAACGGGGCGGTCAAGTGGGCCTGGGCGGACCTGCTGCTTTTCGGGGTCTACAATGGCACCGCGGTCGGAGCCCTCATGAACACGGTGAGCGCTATCCTCGACCCCGAGATGGATCCGCTTGAGAAGTTAATCGCCCTCCTCAACGTGATAATGGACCTGAAGCCCGGCAACGTGACACCCGAGCTGCTGCGGATATACGACATCGCCGTGAACAGGCGCACCGATGAGATGGACGACGCCCTGTCCTTCTTCAGGGTGCGCTCGGCGCGCTACTGGTGCGACGAGGAGATGGACGGCAGGGTCGAGCATCCCATCACGGTGCCGACCCTCATAGTCACCGGCTGGAAGGACGACCTGTTCACTCCGAACGAGGGGCTGGGGGCGTTCTCGTCCGCGGTCGCCGCTCCCAAGCGGACAATAATTACCAATGCGGGGCACGCCGGCGACATGCCGATACCGTACCTGCCGAGCGACCCGGTAAAGGAATGGACCAGGCACCAGATCGAGAAGTGGTTCGATCGCTACCTCAAGGGTGCGGCGAACGGGGCCGAGCAGGACCCGGCGGTCTCCTTCTACCGCGACTGGGACCCGTCGAGCTTCGGCGCCTCGAGCACCTGGCCACCTGTGTCAGAGCGCGACAGCGTCTATTACCTGGGGGGGCGCAGCGGCTTCCGGGTGGCCGAGCTGACGCAGAAAGCGCCGAAGGGGCTTGTGGGCCAGGAGGACCTGCTTATCAACAACGGCCTTTCAGGCTCGCTCTCCCTGCCCTACTTCGGCCTGTCCGCGGGCGACCCTGGCATCGGGGCACCGCCTGACAGGATAAAGATCATGGATCTCCCCTTTACCCGCTATAGCTATCTCTCGGAGCCGCTGGCGGGCGACCTCACGCTGGCCGGCACTCCGAAGCTTTCTCTCTCATACCGCTGCACCTGGCCGTACGCGCAGCTCATCCCGCTGCTGTACGAGGTCAGGCCGGACGGGAGCGAGACACTCGTGTCCAGGGGATGGTACGAGGGACACTGCGAGCAGACATTGACGAAGACCGGCACCGGCGAAAAACCGATCGAGATGGTCGCCTGCTGCCACCGGTTCACCACCGGAAGCCGACTGAGGCTCGACATCCAGACCTCCGACCTCTCGATGACGTGGCCCTACTGGGGTTTCTCGGTCCTGTCGCTGCTCCACGACGACGCGGGTCCGCCGACGCTTTCGCTTCCGACGACGAGTGGGGTACTCAAGTAAGCCGACCCGGTCTGCAAGAGCGTTCTGCATAATGTGTGTGACGGGGGTCTATACTTTTTGGTGACACCCTTAGTAGGAGGTAATGCCATGACTATCAACATCGGATCCTATCTGACCGGACGTGCCATGCTGAACCCCGACAAGGAAGCTCTGGTCTGCGAGGACGTCCGCCTCACCTGGGCCGAGTCCAACGCCCGCGCCAACCAGCTCTGCCACGCGATGCGCAGGCTCGGGATCGGCCACGGCGACAGGGTCGGGTTGCTCGCGCTCAACGAGCCGGAGTACCTGGACCTGTTCTACGGGCTCGGCAAGATGGGGGCCATCCTGGTGCCGATAAACTATCGCCTCGCCGGGCCGGAGATGCAGTACATCCTCTCCGACAGCGGCGTCAAGGCTTTCGTCTTCGGCCCTGATTACATTGATATCGTCGATTCGTTCCGTAACGACATACCCGCAGAGCATTTCCTTGCGCTGATGGACGACCCACCGGACTGGGCCCTGTCGTACAGGGCTCTCGCCGAGGCGGAGCCCGTCGATGAGCCCGAGCTCGACGGTGGAGACGACGACGTCCTCACCATCCTGTACACCTCGGGAACCACCGGACGGCCCAAGGGTGCCATGCTCACCCACCACAACTACTTCATAAGCGCGACCAACCTGATTGCGACCCTGGGGGACCTCGGCCAGACCGCGCTGCTCGTCCTGCCGCTCTTTCATATCGGCGGCATCGGTACCGTGCCACTCGCCCCTCAGAACGGTACGCGCTCGGTCATGCTGAAAAGCCTCGACCCAAGGCGGATGCTGGAGCTCATCCAGGAGGAGCAGGTTAACGTCTTTGGTTCCGTCCCCGCGCTCCTGCAGATCCTCAAGATGGTGCCGGGCTTCGAGAAGTACGACTGGAGCTCGGTTCAGAAGGTGTTCGTGTACGCCGCCCCGTTGCCGGTGGCGCTGCTCGAGGAGTACGCCGAAGCGGGGATCGAGGTGCGCAACCTGTACGGCATGACCGAGTCGTGCGGGTCCGGGACCGTCATCGACGGTGAGCACTCGATGCTCAAGGCCGGCTCCTGCGGCCTGCCTGAGTTCCTCGCGGAAGTGAAGTTGGTGGACGACGACGGCGTCGAGGTAGGCCCCGAGCAGCTAGGCGAGGTAGTGATGAGGGCGGAGTTCGTGATGAAGGGGTACTGGAACAACCCCGAGGCGACCGCCCAGACCATCAGGGACGGCTGGCTTTATACGGGCGACATCGCGAAGCGCGACGCCGACGGCTACTTCTACATCATGGACCGAAAGAAGGACATGATAATCTCGGGCGGTGAGAACATATACCCCGCCGAGATCGAGGACGTGCTGATGCACCATCCCAAGGTGGCGGATGTCGGCGTTATCGGAATGCCACACGAGGTGTGGGGTGAGGCCGTCGAGGCCGTGGTCGTGGTCCAGCCCGGGGAGGAGCTCACCGAGGAGGAATTGCTCGATTGGACCAGGGGCAGGATAGGCAAATACAAGATCCCCAAGAAGGTGGTCTTCACCAACGCCCTCCCGCGCACGCCCACTGGAAAGATCCTGAAGCGTGTCCTTCGCGACGATTTCCTGGACTGAGGGGCCGGGCGCGCGGCCGCCGGACCTGGAACGTGTCGCGGCGGCACCCGGCATCGCGGCTGGATGAAAGCCTGCAGGAACGCCGGCCACTTCCTCTAATACAATCAAGAGGTCCTTTTCGAGTCCTTTTGATGGCGTGGTGTGCGAAGTGAGCGACAAATACCATCCTGGAATATTCGCGTCCGGCCAGGCGTCCCGGGCACTTTCGGTCGTGGTGTGCGTTGTCGCGGCGTCCGCTCTAGTCACCTGCCTTGCCGGCTCGCCCTCCGTGAAGGCCCGCGTGACAGAGCTGCCCAGGAAATTCCTCCTCGAATGGCAGGGGGCCGACGACCTCGACCTGCACCTCACGGGGCCGGCCTTGCGGGCCGGCGCGACTTTCCACATCGGGGGGCCGGGCTCACCGGCCTCGATACCGGGGTGCGCCCGGTTGGATCCCGGCGGCCCGGGGCGGGAAGCGGTGACCGTGCCGGAGCCGCGCGCCGGCATCTATCAGCTCTACGTGCACGACCTCTCGGCGTGTTGGTCCACGACGGGCAACGCGCTGTCCGAGTCTGCCGCCACCGTGTCGGTCTACACCGGGAGCCGTTTGACGAGCCGCTACACCGTGCCGGGCGGGCAACGCGAGGGCAACCTCTGGACCGCCTGCTGGGCTTTCGGCGAGGCCGTCTACCCCGCCGGGAACATGACCTTCGAGTCCGACCCTCGCCGGATCGGCACCTCGGTCGCGAGCGCGCTGATACCGGGGGACATCCTGCTCGGTTCCATCGACGACAGCCTGGTGCCGGGAAGGTGGAGTCACGTCGGGATCTATGCCGGCGACGGCTGTATCGCGGAGGCGGCCAACGAGGATGAGAACGTGGGCATCCGCTCGGATATAGCGTGGCAGTACCCGGACATGTCGTGGGTCAAGTACCTGCGGGTCGTCTCCGCCGACGATGGCATGAGGCACAGGGCGGTCGCCTTCGCGCTAGCCCAGGCGCACGCGGGCTGCGCTTACGACAAGAACCTGCTTTCAAAGCAGGTGGACGGCGGCAGCTGGTACTGCAGCGAACTGGTCTGGGCTTCGTACATGAAAGCGAGCGGCGGGGCCGTGGACCTGCAGCAGAGCCCTGACTGGTTCGGCGTCTACCCGTGGGAGATCGAGACTGACGATGACGTCGCGGTGGTCGGGGGTCATTACGAGCGGGAGCCCAGGCGCACCGCGGTCGTCTACTACAACGCGCTGAAGCTCGTGCTCAGGGAAACTGGTGGGTGGCTCGAGAACCAGTTGTCGTCCAGGCCCCACGGGTTCCTGCCGGTATCCGCCTTGTTCCTGGTGTTCTTCTTCTGCCTCGGCGCCACGATGCCGAAAGGATACCGCGCCTTCAAACGGAGGATGCGTCCGCCCGGACACCGGACCTGAGCCCTGACCCACGAACGGGTCACCTGGGGACGAACTCCGCGATGCGGGCGCGCAGGTCGCCGAACCCCGGCTTCTTCGACCAGTCGCTGCGCAGTATCCCGAAGTGGTACTCGAGCCACCAGCCCCCCGAGGTATCCATATCTCTGAGCTCGTACCAGGTACACGACACGACCTTGTTGGGAAAGCGCGCGTTGTGCGCCGAGACGATAGTCCTGAGGGCCGGCAGCGAAGCGTTGATCCAGTTCCTCTGGTCTTTCTCGTTGTGCCAGAAGCACAGCCAGGTCGAGAACCCCGTCTCCTGGACCGCGACCTTCTTGCCGTACGCGGGGTCGTCAGGGTCGGTCGTTTTCTCGAGAACCCTGCGCAACGGGGTCCAGTCCTCGTAAGGAGTCATCGCCCAGGTGCCCGGATAGTAGTCGACCCCGACGATGTCGATGGCGCCCGGGGCGCGTCTCATCCAGTCGTCCAGCGCCCACTCCGACCAGGGGAGTGATGTGAGGTTCGCGTAGGTCTCGAAGTCGGCGTCCCTGGACTCGAGGCCGGCCCGGCCGCCGGCGAAGAGCCTCCAGTCGTCCGGCAGGGAGACGAAGTCCAGGAAATTGTCGGCCTCGTTCCAGATCTGGTAGTAATGGACCCTTGTCCCATAGCGCCGCGCGACCTCGGCGCAGTATTCCTCAAACTCCTCGAAGAAAGCGTCCGGCGACGCACCGTAGAGGTCCCGCGCCCAGCCCGGCGCGCCAGCCAGGATGACCTGGACGTAAAGCCCTTTCGCGGCCGCCGCGTCGATGTATGCGCCGAACCAGGCGGCACGGCCCTCGTCCCACACGTCCCTGGCGGGCTCGAGCTCGCTCCAGTAGAAGTCCGTCCGGACAAACCGGCAGCCGAGCTTCCTGGCATGGTCGAAAGCCCGGCGGGCCCCTTCGAGGGTCCAGTCGGCGTCCTCTGGATGCACGTTGACGCCCCAGGAGACGACGTCCGAGCCGGCGCCTGCCGCCACTGCCGGCGCCCCGGAAACGGTGGAGGCCGCCGCCGGGCCGCCCGTGACCATGGCGATGAACAGTAACGCGGCCAGGGCGATCGCCTTCCCTCGAAGCCTCTCTTTCACCTTTCAGCCTCCCCTGCCGGAATTCGACCGTGCCCGTGGACATCCTATCAGCCGGACCGCGCCCCCGGGAAGGCGTGATAAGCTCAGTTCCCGGGACCCCCGTACGCACACAAGGCGGGCCGGCCGGAATCGGCGGAGAGCCGGAGGGATAGTTGGAGCGCGACTGCGATTCGATAAGCAGGGTGTCGAGGCCGAAGGAAAGGGCACGGGCATTCTACGACAGGATAAGCCCCGTGTACGACATCCTCGCCGGCGGGGCGGAACGACGGCTGCTCCTCGAAGGCCTTCGCTTGCTCGACGCCGGCCCGGGCGATGACGTGCTCGAGATCGGGTTCGGGACCGGCCGGGCGCTCGTCGGCCTCGCTGAGACGGTGGGCGAGACCGGGTCGGTCCGCGGCATCGACTTATCGGAGAAGATGGGAAGGGTGGCGCTGAAGAGGCTCAGGGAGGCGGGCCTGGCGGGAAGGGTCGAACTGAAGGCCGGCGACGCGGCGGTCCTCCCGTTCGAGGACCGTTCTTTCGACGCGGCCTTCATCGGCTTCACGCTCGAGCTTTTCGACAGCCCGGAGATCCCGCGCGTCCTGTCGGAGTGCGTGAGGGTGCTCAGGCCTTCCGCAAAGATATGCGTCGTCTCGATGTCACTTCCGTCCCGGCGAGGCCCGGCCTTGCGCGTCTACGAGGCGATGCACGCCCTTTTCCCCACCGCGGTGGACTGCCGCCCGATACACGCCGCCCGTTCACTCGCCGAATCCGGCTTCGAGGTTGTCGCCTCGCGACCGGCCGCCATGTTCCGACTGCCGGTGGACGTGACGCTCGCGCTCAAAGGAGCCTGACCCGGGACTCATCGGCGCGACAATGATCATTTCCGGTCGCCTGCCATGCCATGCTTTCACGCGGATGCTGGAGTTCTTTTCCGACCGGACTGCTCTACAATGGGTCTTAAGCCTACCTATGTCAGGAGAAAATCGCATGGCCGGCAAGAACGGTTCGGACGGCGCGCCTCTCGTGAGAGGAATATCGAAGGGAACGGAAGCGTTGCTGAAGTCGTTCATGCGCCTGCCGCTGATCGACCGCTGGCATCCCTGGCTCAGGGAAGACAGGACCGATATGCGCTGGCTTCCCATTAACGAGGACATCCGGATGCCCGAGAACACCCCGATGCCGATTGCGGTCCTCGAAAGCCTCATCGACGAGGCGTCGCACCGGATAATCGTGGACCACTGCGGATGCCGTAAAGCATTCAAGTGCGAGCATTACCCCGTTGAGATCGGCTGCCTGCTGATGGGCGACTCGGCGCTCGAGGCCAGGGGCTTCCCTTTCCGTGAAGTGGGAGCGGACGAGGCCAGGGCGCACGCGCACCGCGCGGTAGAGGCGGGGTTGGTGCCGATAGTGGGGAAGGCGCGCGCGGACAACTTCATATTCAAGATAAAGGACCGCCACAGGCTGCTGTCCGTCTGTTTCTGCTGCGAGTGCTGCTGCATCACTCGCTTCGCCTCGTACGTTCCGGTGGAGTACCTCGAGCCGACATTCCCGCCTCTGGAGAGCCTCACGATAAGGGTCACGGATAAGTGCAAGGGCTGCGGCAAGTGCGCGGAGCACTGTTTCGTGCACGCGATCCAGGTAGTGGATACAAAGGCGGTCATAGACGATACATGCCGCTCCTGCGGCCGGTGCGCTACCTTCTGCCCGACCGACGCCATCGAGATCGAGATCACCGACCCGGAGTTCGTCGAGAAGACCCGCGAGAGGATACGCTCGTACGTCAAGTACGAGTGAGAGATCCTAGCCTTCGGCCGACGCGGCCCGCTGACACGGAGGTATCGATGCCAGGAAGAGTGCTGCTCGCCGCCGTTCTGTGTGCGGCCCTCCTGCTCGGGATCTGTTCGCTGCCCGGATGCGCGGGCAAGGAGGCGCCGACCATCAGCTCGCTCGACCCTGAGAGCGGCGCGGCCGGGAGCAAGCTGAAGATAATCGGGCAGCGCTTCGGGGCGACGCCCAGCGATTCGAAGGTCCGGATCGGAGGGAGAGTGGCGGAGTCGCTGTCGTGGTCCGACACCGAGGTGACCGCCGCGGTCCCGTCCGGCCTGGCGTCCGGCGCCCAGGCCGTTGACCTCACGACGGCCGGCGGGTCCAGCAACGAAGTGGACTTCACCGTGACGGGCACGGCGGAGTCGAACGGCCCGGGCGGGTCCGGGGAGACCCCGGCGATAGTGAATACGATGTCGGCTTACATGAGCAGGAAAGGTGTCGACCCCACGGGCTACAGTTTCAGCGTGACGAAAGTCAGCTCCACGGACCCGAACTGGAAGACGGACCAGGCGGAGAAGCTCGGCCTAGCCGGCCCCTACTACTTCATCCTGCGTAAGAGCGGAGCCAACTGGACTGTGGTCACCGCGGGCAGCGCGCTCACGCCCCAGCAGATGAAAGCCGCGGGCGCTCCGGCCGATCTCTGGCAGTCCGTCCCCACCGGCTACCCGAAGAACCAGACCGACGTCATACGGGTCGCATTGCTCTCGATGGGGGTCGACGCCACCAGCGTGACGGTCGAACCGGTCGACGCCAGCGCGAGCGACCCGGAGTGGCAGTTGTTCGTCGCGCATTTGCAGTCGATGCAGCCGACATACTTCGTGCTCCACCTGGTGAACGGCCAGTGGGTGGTGGCGAACTCGGGCGGCGACGTGTAGAAGACCCCGGGGATGCCGCGAGACCTGCTGAACCCGGAGCAATAAAATAACCCGGCCCGGCGCCGGAGGGGAGACACCCATGCGGACAGAGATCATCGGCGACACTGAGATCTGCTACGAGCTGAAAGGCGACGGTTATCCGCTGGTCATGATAATGGGACTCACCGCCAACATGGATTGGTGGGGCAAAGAGCTGATCGACCCACTGGCCGAGAGGTATCGCCTGCTGATGTTCGATAACCGTGGGACCGGACGCAGCAGCGCCGGCCGGAAGCGGTTCACCATGAAGCGTTTCGCCTGCGACACCGTGAGGCTGATGCACCGGCTGGGGATTGCGCGCGCGAACGTGTTCGGGGTATCGATGGGCGGGATGATAGCCCAGGAGCTCGCTCTCAACCACCCAGACAGGGTGAATCGGCTTGTCCTCGGCTGCACGTTCTGCGGCGGGGTCCGCGCGACGAGGCCCGGCCCGGAGGTTATAAAGACTCTCGTCCATCGCGCCGACACGGTCGAAGACCAGGCACGGCTGACTCTGCCCCTCCTGTTCACAAAAGAGTGGTTGGAGGAGCATCCAGACATGGCCGACGAGTACATCAAGACCGTCTCGATCGCCCCGATAAACCCCCTGAACGCTTTCCGGCAGATGGCCGCGATCGCCGGATTCTCCACCTATGGCCGCCTGCCGCGAATACAGAGCCCTACCCTGGTGATGTGCGGTACGGATGATGCCCTGGTGCCGCCCGAAAACTCCGCGCTGCTGGCCCGCCGCATACCCGGGGCAACCCTGCGCGAGTTCGATGACGCGGCTCACGGTTTCATCACGCAGTGCCCGGAAGAGGTCGTCTCCGCGGTCGTCGATTTCCTGTCGGCATCCTGAGGGGATCCGGGCCGTTCAAGACAGGCGGGACGATTCCCGACCCATTATCACCTCGGCGTCACGGACCATCCCTTCGAGGAGTTCCGCGCAGGTGAGCACGTCGTTGATGAGCCCTATCGACTGGCCCACGGCCAGGGGCGCCATCTCGGCGTCCCCGATCTCCCATGCCTCCTTCGAGCGCGCCCCTATCATGTAGGGGAGTATGTCGTCGAAGGTACCCTGGCCCGCCTCTATCTCGAGCACGCGCCTGGATATCTCGTTGTTCAGGCAGCGCATCTGGAGACCGATCGACCTGCATATCATGTGCGTGTCGAACTCCTGGCGCCGGACCAGCTCGTCCTTGATGGCCTGGTGTGCGAGGCATTCACGCGTCGCGATGAACCTGCTCGCCATCATGACCCCTTCGCCCCCGAGCACCAGCGCGGCGGCGAGCCCCCTTCCGTCGGCGATGCCACCCGCTGTGATCACCGGTATCCCCACCGTCTCGCTTATCCTCGGCGTCAGCACCATGGTGGTGACGTCGTCGTCGAGCGGGTGCCCCCCTTCCTCAATGCCCGCCGCGATGACCGCGTCGTAGCCGGCCTTCTCGGCGTGCTTCGCGTGGCGCACCGAGCCGACCTTGTGTATCAGCTTGACACCGGCCTTCTTTGCCTTCTCGACGTACTCGGGCCCCAGGTACCGGTCGACCGGCGGGCCCGAGAATTCGAACGCCGCCACCCCCGCCTCGCAGCACGCGTCGAAGTAGTCGGCGTGGAGCTCCTTTGTGATTCGGACCGAAGGCAGCAGCGTGACGTTCACGCAGAACGGCTTATTGGTGAGGCGGCGGGTCTCGACGATCGCCGCCCGCATCTCTTCGCCCGAATCGTAGTTGCCGGCCGTCAGGTTGCCCAGGCCTCCGGCGTTGGATATGGCCGAGCAGAGCTCGGGCTTGGCCAGCCACATCATGCCGCCGCACATTATCGGGCACTCTATACCGAACAGTTCGGTCATCCTGGTTCTCAATGGTCCTCCTCGCTCTCGTCCTGGCAGTCGCCGCCGCGGGCGGCGGCCCGTCCCGACCCGCCTCGGCCGAAAGGCTCCAACACGACTACGGGCTCTACAAATGCTACATATGGGCAATCGCTCACACAAGCGGCCAGTTGCCCCTGTAGATGTTGCGCGAAGCTTCGGGTCGAGTAAAATACGGGTGGAACTCAGCACTGGGAGGGATGAGCCATGAAGCACCGCGAGGTCGTCGAGACATGGACCGGTCCCGGCGCAACCGACGAGGTCATAGTGCCCCTGAGGCCCGACGAGAACGGCGCGCACCCATCCATGAGCCGCAACCACTTCGAGCACTGGTACTTCGACGCCATCCTAGAGGACGGCCACGTAGTGGTCGGGTTCCTTCAGACGGCCGAGCTCATCACCAGGAAGCCCGGGGTGGAGCTGCACGTCTACAAGCCCTCGGGCGAGAAGATATCAAACACCGCGTCCTACCCGGCATCAGAGGTGAGCGCTTCGGAAAGCGGCTGTGATGTGAGGGTCGGCGCCAGCCATGCGCACGCGGAGTATCCCCCCGACGGCGGCCTGCCTGTCCACCACGTCCACATCGCCGAAGGAGACGCCTCGGCGGACCTCACCTTCACGAGTGAGCTGCCCGGCTGGAAGCCCGGCGGTGGGAGAACGGACTACGGGGATGACGAGTTCTTCGCCTGGGTAGTCCCGGCGCCCAGGGCCAGGGTCGAGGGCACGGTGACCTTCGGCGGCAAGAGGCTCGAGGCCCGAGGCATAGGTTATCACGACCACAACTGGGGCATCGGCGACATGAAGCGGATCGTCTCCTACTGGTACTGGGGCAGGATATATGCCCAGGACGTCACAGTCCTCTATGCCTACGTGATGACGAAGAAAAGGTACGGAAACGCCTGCTCGACGCCCATGATGGTCGCTTACGACGGGAAGGTGATCCTCAGCACCGGCGAGATGACGCTCCGGACGGGGGAGCCCGTCTTCGACCAGCGCGCAAACCGCGACCATCCGTCGTTTTTCGTCATCGAGGCGCTCCCAACCCTGAGCCTGCGCCTGGACGTGCGCGAGGTGATAGACGCGCACAACCTCCTCCACGACGTCAGCCCCATATTTAAGAACCGCTTGATCGAGCGGGCCGTTAACGCCGCTGTCGGCCGCCCGGGATACTTCCGGTTCGGCTCGGATTTCTCCCTTCACCTGGAACACCGGGGGACCTCCCTGGACCGCTCCGGGAGGACGCTGCACGAGATGGTGGCGCTCGAATAGCTTCACGCGCCGCGGACGCCGCTCCGGGAGCGACCATGCCGAGGGTCGTCAGTCAACGGGTCACTGGGTGATGGTCAGGTCGCTGGGGGCGCCGAACGTCTGCGGGCTGCCGTTTTTGAAGAAATCACCCCTGACGACCCATGCTCCGTTCTCCTTGTGCAACAGGAAATAATGGACATCCTGCCCTTGCCCCAGCGGCATCTGCCACAACTCCCAGTTGGGGTCTGTCTGACTGGTCTTGTAGAGGGTTATCTGCAGTTGCTGGCCATTGACGCCGATGGTCGATATGTTGTTAGCCTTTGTATACGTATAAATGACCTGGAGCTGGGTTTGAGAAGTCGGGGGAGTTGTTGGAGTAGTTGGAGTAGTTGGAGTAGTTGGAGTAGTCGGGAATGTCGGGCCCGTCGGGGTCGTCGGAGTTGTCGTTGGGTTGACAGGCGTGGTCGTCGCTGCCACCAAGTACTGTGAAGGAGGGCTGACGCTCCCCGAATCGACTGTGACCCTGACATCGCACTGGCCCTCCTTAATCTTCGCCGGGACCTGTACGGTTATCTTCGTATCCGCCCAAGAGACTATTCCACCTTTAGCATTTCCAAACTTTACGAATCCGTGGCCCTGGTCGCTTCCAAAACCAGTTCCACTAATCGTCACCTGAGCGCCGTTGACGCCTGTCGTCGGTGAGAGTTTCGTCAATGTAGGTGCTGAGCCGGAACCGCACCCTGCGATGACAATGGCAGTAACAGCCAGAGTGAGTAGCAGTGCAACCAGGACAAACGTCCTGTTTTTGCTAATCGAAACACTCCTCATCATGCCTCCTGGAAAAGTCATTCAATTCGATCGGAATTCAATCTCGTTCGCTGGATTCCTTCTCCCGCACTGGGGGGTCGCAACAAGTTCCGGACCCGCTGACAACACGCCAAGAAGCATTATATCGCTCCTGAGAAGCATGAAAAACAACCCAGGCTACTGTCACGAAAAACGCGGACCGCCCCGTCTACTCGGCCTCCTTGATGGAGGGTTCATTCTCGAACGGCTGAATCATTAAGCAATGGAGACGCTTATCGAGAAAGCGCTGGTCGAAGACGCGCCGGAGATCCTCGAGGTGCAGAGGCTCGCCTATGCCCTCGAGGCGGAGTTATATAACGCTTTTGACATCCCGCCGCTGACCGAGACGGTTGAGGAAGTCGAGTCTGACCTTCGCAGCCACGTTTTCCTGAAAGCCACCGTCGGTGGAGGCAGGCTCGTCGGCTCCGTGAGGGCGTTCATGGAGGACGAGGCCACCTGCTGCGTGGGCCGGCTGGCGGTTCACCCCGAGTTCCAGAACCACGGAATCGGGACGCGGCTCATGACCGAGATAGAGAGGCACTTCCCCGAGGCCGAGGATTTTGAGCTGTTCACGGGCCACAAGAGCTCGCGCAACATCCACATCTACGAGAAGCTGGGCTACCGGGAGGTGAGGAGGAAACAGGTCGCGCCCGACATCTTCCTCCTCTACATGGTGAAGAAGGTCGGGGCACGCGTCAACTGACACCTTGCCAGCTTGGGAGGCGCGGGGCGCTCCAACTCTCGTCGGCGCGTGGCGACGGCATGCAACCGACCGGAAGACCTTCTCCAGAAGGCGGATAGAAAGGCGGGACGACCGATCGTCGATCTGACACCCCGACAGGTGCGTCAACTGAGGACCACCGGCCAGCATCTCGAAGCACCCGCGGAGCCGCGCGACATTGTCGAGGTGGTCCGCTCCATCTGCGGCTTCAACGCGCAGTCCGTTCCGGCGATGAAACTGTCTCTGCGGGCCCGCATCCGGGGGCTGGAGCAGGCCGACATCGAGAAGGCGATCGCCTGCGACAAAACACTGGTCCGCACCTGGGCGATGAGGGGAACCCTGCACCTGCTCGACGCGCGGGACGCCCGATGGCTCGTCTCGTCGGTGGCGCCTTCGGCCATCGCGCGGGGCAGGAGGAGGCGCGAGGAGTTGGGGCTCGATCCCGGT
>Ga0209746_1000241_pt1 | contig 29962 bp, 26 predicted proteins | sample BarGraNGADG00211_3_FD_184496 | JGI IMG/M metagenome (GOLD analysis project Ga0209746, IMG submission 184496) | Arctic peat soil microbial communities from Barrow, Alaska - Barrow Graham LP Ref core NGADG0011-211 (SPAdes) (version 2) | ecosystem: Environmental > Terrestrial > Soil > Wetlands >... | reverse complement strand
GCCGAGGCGGCTTTCGCGCAGCACCCACGCGGGGCGGCTGGTTCGGTGCCATTTGCGAAGCATATCATCCCCGAAGATACCCTGCCTCCCGCTTTCCATCGTCCGTCGTCTGTCGTCCGTCGTCCGTCTTTCGCCTCCTGCTCTCTGTTCTCCGCCTTCTGCCTTCCTCGCCATCTCGTGACCTCTGCCAGATACCCGCCGCGGCATATGCGGGGTACAATCTGAACGAAAGCCATGGACTGATAATAGATAAATTCCACCATTAACCATTCACCATGCCCTATTCCCTATTCACCATTCCCCATTAACCATTCCCCATCTCTTCAAGGAGAATTTCATGCCAATCACCCTCGACGGTTCTTCCCTCACCATTGAAAAACTGGTCGCCATCGCCCGGGACGGCGAAAAAGTGGCCCTCGACCCCGCCGCCCTGGAGCGTATCCAGGTCTGCCGGGCCATGCTGGAAGAGAAACTGGCTGCCCACGAGATCATGTATGGCACCAACACCGGCATCGGCGAGTTTTCGGAGAAGATCCTCACTGACGAAGAGGTGAAGGAATTCCAGAAATATCTCATCTACAACCATGCCGCCGGGATTGGCGACCCGCTCCCGGCCGAGCAGGTGCGCGCCGCCTTGGCAGGACGCATCAACGTCCATGCCCACGGGAATTCCGGCTGCCGTCCCGAGATCACGCTGACCCTGGTCGAGATGCTCAACAAGGGCGTCACGCCGCTGGTCTGCAATAAAGGCTCGGTCGGCGCCTGCGGCGACCTGGCTCCGATGGCCCAGGCCATGCTCCTGCTGCTGGTGGATGGCGAAGCCTGGTTTAGCGGCGAGCGGCTGCCTGGGTCCGAAGCGATGAAACGCGCCGGTATCCCGGTCCCGGGTCTCCAGGCACGCGATGGACTGGCGGCCATCAACGGCTCCAACCTGCTGACGGCCATGTCGGCCCTCCATATTTACGATATGGAACGCTTCCTCAAGCAGGCCGAGATTGCCGCGGCCATGTCCATCGAAGCACTTCTGGGGAACATGAAACCTTACAACACCATGCTGCACGAACTGCGCGGTTTCAAGGGTGCGGTTGCTTCCGCCAGGAATTTGATGAAAGTTGTCGCCGGGTCGGACCTGACCACCGGCAAGATGAAAACCAAGGTGCAGGATGCCTACTCGATGCGTTCCACCCCGCAGGTCGTCGGGGCGGCACGCGATGCGATTGGTTACGCCCGCTCGCAGGTGGAGATCGAACTGAACGGCGTGGGTGATAATCCCATCTTCATCCCTGAAATGAAATTAACCCTGACCGGCGCCAACTTCCAGTGGTCCCCGGTGGCCCTGCCGATTGACATGGCCGGAATTGCCATTACCATGGTTTGCGTGATGGCGGAGCGCCGCTTGAACCGCTTGACCAATCCGGCCCTATCGCAAGGTCTGCCCGATTTTCTGGCCCACAGCCCCGGCTTCTACTCCGGCCTGATGCTCAGCCAGTACACTGCCGACCATCTCATTGTGGAGCAGCGTATCCTTTCAGCCCCTGCCAGCATCCAGTCCATTCCCGCTGCGGCAGACCAGGAAGATTTTGTCTCAATGGGGATGAACACCGCCCTCAAGAACGGGCAAATCCTTGATAACGCCTATGGTGTGCTCGGCATCGAGTTCATGGCGGCTGCCCAGGCGCTCGACTTCCGCGAGTTCACGCCCGGCAAGGGCACACAGAAAGCGCGTGAAGTCATCCGCAAGCATGTGGACCATCTTGAAGTGGACCGCCCGCTCTACCCTGATCACAACGCCATGAAGGCGCTGGTCAAATCGGGCGAGATTTTGGAAGCGGTGGAAAAAGAGATCGGGAAGTTGGAGTAGCATGGCTTGTGATAAAGTCGAAAGAAAGCCTGTGGTTACTCTCTCCCGCGTAGGTTGTTTCTATGTCAGGTGATTCCATCAGAACCAATTTAGGAGATACTTGTGAAAAATCTGAAATACATCCTCGGCCCGATGCGCCTGCCGTTCGTCATTCTGGCCCCGGCCTGTGCGCTGATCGGACTCGGCACCGCTTTGTGGACGAAGGGACACGTCAACTGGTTTTATTTCCTGCTCGTCCTCATCGGCGCGGTGGCGGCGCATATCAGCGTCAACGTTTTCAACGAATACTATGACTTCAAGACCGGTTTGGATTCCCGCACCCAGCGCACCCCCTTCAGCGGCGGTAGCGGAACACTCCAGGCGCATCCCGAACTGGCTCCGACTGTCCTGACGACTGCCATCGTTTCCTTTGCCATCACTGGTCTGGTGGGGCTGTACTTCGTCGTCGTGCAAGGTTGGGAACTCATTCCGCTGGGCGTAATCGGCCTCTTCCTGCTCTACGGGTATACCGTCTGGATGGCAAGCAACCCGGTATTGTGCCTGCTGGCTCCGGGTCTGGGTTTCGGTACGCTGATGGTGCTCGGCACCCATTTTGCCCTGACCGGCGAATATTCCTGGATCGCCTTTGTCGCCTCACTGGTACCATTCTTCCTGGTCAGTGACCTGCTCCTGCTTAACCAATTCCCGGATGTGGAAGCTGATCAGAGCATTGGGCGGCGGCATTATCCCATTCTTATCGGGCGAAAATCAAGCGGATACATTTACACTGCTTTCCTGTTGGCGACGTACGCCGCCATTGTGCTCGGCGTGATTTTCGGCATCTTGCCGGTGTTTGCCCTGCTTGGTTTGCTGACACTGGTGCTGGCCGTACCGGTCATCCGCAATGTTTTGAAGAATTCTGAGAACATACCGGCTCTCATCCCCTCGATTGGGCAGAATGTGCTTATCACCCTGGCGACGCCGGTGCTGATAGCCATCGGATTGTTTATCAGATAGCCAACCTTTGCATAGGAAGAACACGCTGGTACAAGGTGCCGCCGTGCCCCTGCGTGTATAATACCGCCATGCGTAACCTTTCGCCCCTCACCCGGACCTCGTTCCTGCTGGCTTTTTTCTTTACGTTTGACAAGGCCCTGGCTTTTATCAAATCCATGCTCTTCAACAAGGTTGTCGGGTTGGAGGGGATGGGGATTTTTGGTGCCTCCAACAACATCCCCGATTATCTTTCAGCGCTGCTCTCCGGTGGTGCGCTGGGGATGGCTTTCATCCCCGTACTGCGGGAATATCTGGACCGTGAGGGTCGCTCCGCTGCCTGGGACTTGTTCGCCCGGGTTATTAACCTGGCATTCCTGTTGACCGCAGCGGTGTCGGTGGTCATTATTGCCCTGGCAGAGCCTCTGGTACGTTATATTATCGTCCCGCACTTCAGCCCTGAAAAGCAGGTGCTGACTACCTCGTTGATGCGCCTCGACCTGCTCGCCATCCTGCTCTTTTCCATCAGCGGGCTGGTCATGTCGGGTTTACAGGCCAACAAGCATTTCCTGCTCCCGGCTCTGGCACCCATTTTTTACAACCTGGGACAGATTTTCGGCGTGACTATCCTGACGCCAAACCAGGGTCTGCATTTCGGCCCGGTGGCACTTCCCGCCTTCGGATTGGGACTGTACGGCATGGTCTACGGCGTCATCCTGGGGGCGGCCCTGCATTTGCTGATCCAGGTGCCGGGTCTGATCCACTACGGGTTCCGCTGGAGGCCGGTCATAGGGCTGAAAACGCCCGGCGTCCAGCGGGTGCTCATCCTGCTCTGGCCGCGTGTGCTGACGATGGCCAGCATCCAGGCTTATTTTGTTGCCCGTGACAGCCTGGCATCCCGCTTTGGCGAAGCCGGGATTGGGGCACTCAACCTGGGCTGGACCATTCAGCAGGTCCCGGAGACGGTCATCGGAACTGCCATCGCGATTGCCCTGCTGCCCACGCTGGCCGAGTTCATCAATGGCGGACAACCGGATGCCTTTCGCGAGACGGTCAACCGCGCCCTGCGGGTGATGCTGGCGCTCAGTCTCCCGGCCGCGGCTTTGCTGGCGGTCGGCATTCGCCCGCTGGTGGCTGGTTTCTTTGGCTACGAGACCGCCCAACTCGACTTGGTCACCTGGTGCACCTGGGCTTTCCTGTTCGGCCTGCTGGGCGATGCCTGGCTGGAGACGGCGGTGCGCTCATTCTATGCCAACCAGAACACGCGCACGCCGCTGGTGGCGGCGTTTGTCCAGGCGGTCTTGTTCGTCCTGCTGGCCTGGCTGTTTTCCAGCTGGATTGGCCTGCCGGGCATTCCGCTGGCAGCGGCCATCACTTTCACCACGCAGGCAATCGTCCTGCTCTCTCTCCAGAACCGCAAATTCCCTGGTCTGCTGAATATGGAAGGGACCCTGGTCCGCGCTGTGCTTGCGGCCATCGCCGGTGGGCTGGTCGCTTACGCCGGGACGCGTTTCCTGCCGCTCTCTGCACTATTAGCCGCACTGGTCGCACTGGCAGGCGGTACTGCGGCGGCCCTTCCGTTCATCTGGAAGGAACTGCGCATTCTGCTTCACCTGTAATATTGGAGTATAATCGCCACCATGTCTGATTCTGAATTGAAAGATACACAACCGAACGGGGCTTTGCACGATAAACAGCCTGATGTTGTTCCAGGGGAAACTCAACCTTATTCCACAAAACGCGATACGCAGCCTCGCACAACAGAAAAGAAATTCCCGCGCTGGCTGGTGGCGTTGTGCGTGGTTACCCTGATTGCCATTGGCCTGCTGGGCGGTTATGGTTCCGGGTTGGGTCAGCGTTATGCTGCCCGGAATACGCAGGTGGCCGGGCAGCTCGATGATCAATTCAAACTGGGGACGCAGGCTGTGGAAGCGGGCAATTACGAGCTTGCCAGGCAGTATTTTGAATACATCCTCCGCACGGACTCCAACTTCCCCGGCATCCAGGCCGCTTATACCGACCTGCTCCTGCTTATGCAGGTTACCCCCACGCCGGTATTTTCTCCCACGCCGCTTATTTCTCCGACCCCCGACTTGCGCGCGGCGGAGGAGATTTACAACACGGCTCTCCAGCTTCTCAATGCCAGTGACTGGAACGCGGCAATCACCAATTTGGATTCCCTGCGCAAGGCATTCCTCACGTATCGCACCGCCGAAGTGGACGGCATGTACTTTATGGCTCTGCGACAGCGCGGCGTGGAAAAAATCACCACCGGCTGCCAGGACGTTAATCTGGAAGGCGGCATCTACGACCTGACCCTCGCGGAACACTTCGTTGACATTGGGAACCTGGACGCTTCCGCCGAGAGCCTGCGCACTTACGCTCGCCTCTACATCATCGCTGCCAGTTTCTGGGACCAGGACTGGCTGCAGGCGCAGAACTTTTTTGCCCAGGTGATGACCGGATATCCAAATATGTCGGATTCTTCCTGCATGAGCGCCACCAGGCGCTGGGTTGAAGCTACCATCAAAGTGGCCGACCAATTGTTTGCGGCTGGGGATCCCTGCGCTGCAGCAACGCAATATGCCAATGCATTCACGGTGAATGACCCGTATAATGCCACTGCCTATCCTACTGCCACCGAAGTTTGGAATAATTGTAATGGCGGTAGCGGCGAAGATGGAGGCGGCGGAGGTGAGACTCCAACTGCCGCAGAGACTCCCGCTGAAACGCCCACCATCGTACCGCCCGTGCCCTAATCGTGTCCTACTGACAGCTTCGGCACCCCTGTAGGTTGCCCATGATTTTTGCAAGTGCGAATGCTTTCCGTCGCACTTTTACTGTGTGCTGCGCAAAGATTTGAACCCACAGGGTACTGCGTAAATATCTGAAACAAAATCCCGTGAGATTCGAGACCTTCCATACAGGAAAATTCATAGTTATATGCAAGAAGTAGTAAATTGCAGAAAATCCGTGTATTTTGATCGTTCGAAGTTCACGGATTATGCAAGAAGCAGAACATTTTCACAAAAAGAGCAAATATGAACGCCTATCTTGACCTGGCCCGGCAAGGCAAAACTGGTTGGCGGTGCTTTGTGCTGGCTGTTGCCTTGATCCTGTTCCTGTGGCAGATTCTCGGTGCGCTGCCCAGTGTCTTTTTACTCATCTTGGTTTTGGCAGACGGCAACCCGCAAACAGGCCTCTCACCTGCCGGTCAATTTGTGGGGGTGGAGCCGATCCTCAGTTTCGCCATGCCCATGCTGGCATCCGTGCTTTTCCTGGTTGGTATTTTTCTGGCAATTCGCCTTATCCACCAGCGTCCCTTTCGGACGCTGATTACCCCCGCTCGCCTCATCTCCTGGGGACGTTTTTTCCAGGGCTTCGCGGTCTGGTTTGTTCTTTCGGGCCTGATGTCGCTGGCGGAGGCTTTGCTCTACCCCGGTCGCTATGTCTGGACCCTCGACCTGCGCCGCTACATCCCGTTCGTATTTTTGGCCCTCATACTGATCCCGATCCAGACCTCGGCTGAGGAATTGTTCTTCCGCGGTTATATTTTGCAGAACGTTGGCTTGCGTTTGCGCAACGTCTGGATCTTGAGCGCCATCTCCGGGTTCCTATTCATGGTGCCGCATTTCCTGAACCCGGAGGCCCGGGTAAATTACGGATTGATGGGGTTTTATTACTTCTTCATCGGGGCAGGGATGGCTTATATTACCCTGCGGGATGGACGACTGGAACTGGCCCTGGGATTGCACGCCGCCAACAACCTGTTTTCGGCCCTGTTTGCCAATTACACCGTGACGGTCATGCCGACCCCCTCGCTGTTCACCGTCAATACGCTGGACGCAGTCTATTCCGTTTCGGCGGCAGTCATCGGGTTAATCGTGTTTGTGCTGATTTTTGTTGGACCTTTCCGGCGCAGGCTGCCTGATGAGGATCTGATAGGTTAAGTCAACGGGACGGCCAAAAGGCTGTTTCGTTCGATTTAGTTTGCCGGTATCCCCGTCAGATCATAAGCCATCGCCCCGGTAATTTTTACCGGGATAATGCTCCCAATTTCTGCTTTCCCTTCCACTAAAACCAACCCGTCAATCTCCGGGGCGTCACGGTACGACCGCCCGATTGCAATCTCCTGATCCTGACCCTCAATTAAAACGTCCAACCTCTGCCCAACGAACGACTGGTTGATCTGGATCGAGATGCTCTGCTGAAGTTCCATCAGCCTTTGAAAACGCGCCTCTTTAACCGCGACAGGTACCGGGTCCCCAAGCGCCTCGGAAGCCGTGCCCGATTCAAACGAAAATTGGAATGCCCCGACATGGTCGAAGCGCATCTCCTCGACGAAGTCCAAAAGTGTCTGAAATTCCTCGTCTGTCTCGCCGGGATAGCCGACTATAAATGTCGTGCGGATGGCTAATGTGGGAAGCGTGGATCGCATTTTAGCAATTGTGGTATGGACCCATTCTATGTTGGCGGGGCGGCGCATACGGGTAAGTATAGCGGGAGCCGCGTGCTGAAGGGGAATATCGAGATAGGGGAGTACCTGCGGGTGGCTGGCCATCACGTCAATCAGCCGGTCAGTGACATAGCCGGGAAAGCTGTACATAATCCGGATCCAGTCAACATCCGGGATAGTGACGGTCAATTGCTCCAGCAAGATGGCAAGCCCGTCTTGTATGCCCAGGTCGTGACCGTAGTCAGTGGTATCTTGGGCGATCAGGACGAGTTCGCGTACGCCCAGGTCGCGCAGGTGGCGAGCCTCGACGAGAATCTTTTCGAGGGGGCGGCTGACAGTGGTGCCTTTGATGAGCGGGATGGCACAGAAAGCGCACGGACGGCGGCAGCCATCCGCAATTTTCAGGTAGGCGCTGGCACCTGCAATGGATGCGCGCAACGCGCCGTTTTCGTCGGTGCCGATCGTGGGAGTTTCGGGCAGGTGGTAGAGTGGTTCGGGGCGAATTCCTGAGCCTGTCGAAGGATGATGACTTTTGCGCAGTCGCCGCACCACTTCGACAATATCCATCCAGCGGCGGGTGCCGAGGATGCCATCCACACCGGGTACCTGGTGCGCCACTTCTGCCCCGTACCGCTGGGTGAGGCATCCGGCCGCGATGAGCAGTTGGTCCGGGTGTTTGGCCTCGGCCAGAGCCCGCAGCACGGAATATGATTCTTCGCGCGCCGGGCTGATGAACCCGCAGGTATTGACGATGAGAATACTGGCCTTCTGAGGTGCGCCGACGGCCTTGTATCCGTCGCGTTCCAGCAGTTGGGCCATTGAGTCGGAATCAACGCTGTTTTTGGCGCAACCAAGAGATGTCAAGTGGAAGGTTTTTTGGTTCATAACAATAAGGCTTTCTACCATGAAGTCACAAAGGCGAAAACTTTATGCTTCACGGACCATGTCCAAGATATCGGGAACTAATGACCCGGCGTTGGAGAGATGCGTGGGGTGGTGCTCGGACGCAGCGTGGCAGATGGCCGCAGAGTGGCGGTTGGCCGCAAAGTAGCGATTGGGGTTGGGGTAATGGTAGGTGTAGGCGTAAAAGTTTCTTTAGGGTTCAGGATAGCGTTGGTGGTATAGATACGATCCACAACTTCGCCGAAATTACCCATCGGACCCAGGTTGTTCTGGTTGTACAGGATGCTGATGGCTCTGCCGTCTCCGGTCAGGACCTCGATCTGGGTATTGCCGTCAAATGGGTATGCTGTGCCGGCGGTGACGCGTCCATCGAATTGGACTTTGCCATCTACGGTGACGCGTACCCAGGCCTGTTCCTGGGCGATGACGACAACCTGTACCGGCCCATGACCTGCTGCCGGCAATGTCATAACCAATGACTCAATCGCCGCCGGGACAACTGTGCTGGATCCGTTCCCTGTTGTTGGGGTAGGAGTAGCGGTAGCCGCCTCCGGCGTTGAGACGAGAATATTCGAAATGGAGGGAGCTGTCGGTTGAGGTGTGGAATCTGCGCGCAGGTTGACGATGCGGCTGGTGCCCCAGATGGCGAAGGTGAGCAGGAGGACCACCAATCCGCCGCCGACGAAGATGTCCACGGATAGGTAGCGTCGGATGGCCGCTGGGATTTTGATTTTGAAAGGCAGGTTGGTTTTGAATGGAAATTTCGAGGCAGACTTCTGGGGTGTTTCATCCAGTCTGGGTTGCCGCTCCAACCGCTGGGTTTGCAAACCCTCGGCGAATGTGAGCAGGAGCGCATCCACATCCAGGTCGAGGAAACGGGCGTAGTTGTTCAACATGCCGCGCGCCTGGACCGAGGAGGGCAAGCGGCCAAACTCTCCGGCTTCCAGTGCCTGGAGATAATGCTTGCCGACGTGGGTGTGGCGCTCGATTTCGTCCAGGCTCAGGCTCAGACTTTCGCGGCGCTGGCAAAGAGTCTTTCCAATGGCGGTGAAGATGGCCTGGGATGGAAGAGCTTCAGGAGGAGGGGCAGGAGTGTCCTCGAGATGGGCAGCCGGATCCTCGCTTTCCACTTCGAAAGGTACGGATGGGTTGCTCGTCTCCGCCGGTTCAACCGGCGCAGATTGCACTTTTGCACTGGGAACAACCCGCTTGATGCGGGCAAGAAGCCCTTTCAGCTTATCGCCAACAGTTTGGGTTTCCACAGGGGCGGGTTCGGTGCCCGTTTCAGCGGTGGGCGCTGCCTGCTCAACAGGAGCAGGTGTAATGTCCGAAGGCGATACGGGTAGTTCGTCAACACCAGTGCGTTGGCGGGCAATGATTTCATCTAGAGAGAGTTCCAAATACTCGGCATACAGCCGTAAAAAGGCACGCGCTTGGACCGGTGATGGCAGGGATTCAAAGTCGTCGGCTTCGATGGCCTCGATTTGATGCGCCCGGATACGCGTGGCCTGCACCACTTTCTGGACGGTCAGGTTTTTGGCTTCGCGCGCTTGTTTGAGTTGCTTTCCGATGGTTTCTGCCATAATGGGTAATGAAACATCACCGGCTGCCCTTGTTGGTCGGACCGGTGATGCTCTGAGTGTGCTCTTTTCGGGGATTTAGGCGGCGGGTTCGGCGTTTTCTTCGGTTTCGGCAGGCTGCTCCTCAGTAGGCTGCTCAGTAGGCTGCTCAGTAGGCTGCTCGGCAGGTTGCTCTGCAGGTTGTTTTTCTTCTGCCTTGGGAGTAGCCTCTTCGATTGGCAGGCTGGGTTCCGCTTCGCCTTCGCGGTAGACCGTGATCTTGATTTCCGGGATCAGGTCCATCGTCAAGCGAATGCGGACCGTGTGTTCCCCCAAAGCGCGCAGGGGCTGCATATCCAATTGCTGACGCTTGAGGCCGTACCCGGTCTTCTTCTGGAGGGCATCAGCCACTTCCTGCGAAGTGATGGAACCATACAGCTTGCCCGTTTCGCCAGCGCGGGCGCCAAAGGTCAACTGTACCTTTGCCAGCGCCTTGGCCACCACGCTCATCTCTTCGTTGAGGATGACACGTTTCTCGGCGGCCTTCGAGCGGATGCGTTCCGCCGTTTTTATTGCGCCTGGGGTAGCCAGCACAGCCATCTTCTGCGGGAGCAGGAAGTTACGGCCATATCCGTCGGCAACCTTTTTTACGTCGCCTGCGCGTCCAAGTTTGTAAACGTCCTTGATAAGTAATACTTTCATTTTCAAGCCCTTTCTTGCTTTAGGATGGTGGAGCGAAGGGTACAACGCTCCGGGGACTGATTTTACCAGAGGCTTGTCTGCATGGGAAGGTTTTGATGCGCTTCGGGGTGGCGAAAGATATGGGCTTACAGAGTACTGCGTAAATACCTGAACCAAAAATCCCGTTATTTTCGAGCCCTTCGAAATGGAAATATTTATAGATTTATGCGAGAAGCAGTAAAAGTATCACCACGACATCCTACAGTGATGACAAGAACACGCACCGTCCCGGTGTCCTTCCGGGAGAGTTCAAAGCCAACTATGAAGGTAAACCTCTATGCTCTCCCACTGCACCTGCGTCCGGGACACGAATGTGCACTTTATGGTAAAGATTGTGGTTAGCCTATAAAATTAGCCACTCCATAGTCTCATCACTTTCCTTCACTCCCTACAAATAGCAGTATAATTTCGGGAATTATGGACAAGACGCCTTCCTTGATTCAGATAAAAGGCATTCGGGATGGTCTGCTGATAACACTTGGCGGCGCGGCCTGGCCGGACCTGGAATCTGCCTTTGTAAAAAACGTAGACGAGCGTTCCTTGTTCTTTAAGGGGGCGCGTGTGGCGTTAGACGTGGGCGCAAATGAGTTGCGGGTAGCCGAATTATCAGCACTGCGCGACCAACTCTCGGAACGTGGTATAACCTTGTGGGCGGTCTTGAGCGAGTCACCTATCACAGAGACGACCGCCCAGAACCTCGGTCTGGCAACCCGTCTCTCGAAGCCTCGCCCGGTTGATGTACGGGAAGCGGCTGAGGAGTTGCCTGAAGATGCGGCCAAATGGGTCAAGGGTCCGCTCCGCTCCGGCGGACGAGTACTTTTTGAAGGAAATGTCGTAGTGATGGGGGATGTCAACCCGGGCGCAGAGATTGTTGCCGGAGGCAGTGTGATTGTCTGGGGGAGGTTGCGCGGGGTTGTCCATGCTGGCGCACAGGGAGACGAAAAGGCGGTTGTGTGTGCGCTGGAGTTGGCACCAACGCAGTTGCGCATTGCCGGTGAGATCGCCGTCTCTCCGAAGAAACAAGGCAAAAGCCAACCGGAGGTAGCCTGCCTGAAAGATGGTCAACTGGTGGCAGAACCCTGGCAGGATTTTACAGGACGGTGACATGACAGCAAAAGTAGTGACAGTAGCTTCTGGAAAGGGCGGGGTTGGCAAAACCACCTCTGTGGCGAATATTGCCGTGGCGCTGGCTTCGCGCGGGCAGAAAGTGACCTGTATTGATGGAGATATCGGCCTGCGTAACCTGGATGTGGTTCTGGGCCTGGAGAATCGCATTGTCTACGATCTGGTGGATGTGATTGAAGGTCGCTGCCGCTTACGCCAGGCGATGATCCGCGACAAACGCCTGCCCGAACTGTATCTCATCCCGGCGGCGCAGACGCGCGATAAGACTGCCGTTTCGCCGAGTGACATGGTGCGCCTGTGTGATGAACTGCGCCAGGAAGTAGACTGGATCATTATCGACTCCCCGGCAGGGATTGAACGCGGTTTCAAGAATGCCATTGCCGCCGCCGACCGCGTGGTGGTAATGACCAATCCCGAAGTTTCGGCGGTGCGCGATGCAGACCGGGTGATTGGCCTGCTCGATGCCGAGGAGAAGGGTCCGGCGGCGCTGGTTATAAACCGGCTGGATCCGGTCATGGTGAAACGCGGTGATATGCTTTCGGTCGAGGATGTACTCGACCTGCTGGCGGTTGAACTGATCGGTATTGTTCCCGAAGACGAGAATGTGATTGTGGCGTCCAATAGAGGACAACCGCTGGCGCTGGATGGTAAAAGCAAAGCCGGACAGGCGTTCCAGAATATTGCCCGACGGCTAATGGGCGAGCAGGTACCCTTTATGGACCTTGATTCTCAGAATCTGTTTCAGCGTCTCCTGGGAAGGAAGTAATTATGGCTTTTCTTTTTGGACGCAAGAAGAGCGCTAACAGCGCCAAAGAACGTTTGCAATTGGTGTTGATCCATGACCGCACTGATCTAACGCCGGCAGAATTGGATTCGTTGAAAGACGATTTGATTGAAACTATCTCGCGCCATATTGAAATTGACCCTACGGCAGTGACCATCAATGTAACCCTGGATGGACGTTCCCAACGCCTGGTGGCCGATATCCCTCTTCGAAGTATTGGCCGCAGGCGCGGGCGTGAGCCCGGGAGAGCGGCTGGATAACCCTTTTTAATTATGTTCCGTAGCGGTTTCTGGAGACATTTCGATTTCTGGCTGCTGGGGGCGGTCATTGTGGCCCTCGTGTTTGGCGTTACCATGATCCTATCCGCGATTGCCGGGAACGAAAACCTGGCGACCCTGGTGCCGCGCCAGATGATCTTTGGCGGTATCGGGTTCGTGGTAATTATCCTGGCAGCCGCGATTGACTATCGCTTCTGGTCCGGCGCAATCGTTCCGATGTATATCGTCATCGTGATATTTCTGCTGCTGTTATTTGTTATCGGCGGTGCCCGTTTCGGCGCAACGCGCTGGATTGAGACCGGGCTGGTATCCATCCAACCGACCGAACTGGCGAAGATCGTCGTTATCCTGGCATTGGCTAATTATTTCGCAAAAAACACTGATACTCCCCGTAATTGGAGCTGGCTGTTCAAAGGGTTACTGATTACCCTTGTCATTGCCGGGTTGATCTTCATCCAGCCAAATCTGAGCAATGTCATTGTTATTTTGGCTTTATGGGCGGCAATGACTTGGGACAGCGGACTCGAATTGAAGCACCTTGGTATTATGGTGCTGGCAGGTCTTATACTGGCTGTGGTTGCTTTTAATTTTATTCAGCCTTATCAACAACAGCGTATCGTAAATTTCTTCCGCCCGGACTTGAGCGCTCGCAATGGCGCCACGTATAACGTAATTCAGGCGCTGATTGCCCTCGGTTCAGGTGGAATGGTGGGCAAGGGTTATGGCCATGGCACGCAGACGCAACTGCGTTTTATGAAAGTCCGTCATAACGACTTCATCTTCTCTGTCATTGGGGAAGAACTTGGTTTTGTTGGTACGATCTTTGTGCTCGTCTTGATTGGTTTTATCGTTTATCGCTGCTTGAGGGCGGCGCGGCTGGCCCGCGACCCGTTCGGATCCATGATTGCTTACGGTGTCGCCATTCTTATTTTCTTCCAGGCGGCGGTGAATATCGCCGTCAACCTGAACCTGATCCCGGTCACGGGTATACCGCTCCCGTTTATCAGTTATGGCGGCAGTGGTCTGATTTCCCTGATGCTTGGTATTGGACTTGTGGAAAGCGTTGTATTAAGACATAAACCATTGGACTTTTAGCGTAGTAACGACTTGAGTCGTTACTACTGCGCTTCGGAGGCTTTTTTGTACCCTCGACCTGTTCGCACACGCTTTGCTCCTTCTCCCACCGGTCGGATGCACCTCGGTAGCGCCCGGTCTGCGCTCTATCCGTTCCTCCTGGCGCGCCGCACTGGCGGGACCTTTATCCTGCGTATCGAAGATACCGACCAGAAACGCTTCGTCCCCGGCGCCGAGCAGGAACTGATTGACGGCCTGCACTGGCTGGGAATCAATTACGATGAAGGCCCGGATGTTGGCGGTCCCTGCGGCCCCTACCGTCAGACCGAGCGCCGCGAGGTTTACCACGAGTACGCCTGGAAACTGGTGGAACTGGGGCACGCATTCCCCTGTTTCTGCACCCCTGACAGCCTGGACAAAGTCCGTCAGGAGCAGATGAAAAACAAACAAAACCCGCGCTACGACGGAGCCTGTCGCAACCTGAACCCGGACGAGGGACGCCGTCGCGCCGCCTCTGGCGAGAAGTTTGTAATTCGCTTCAAAATGCCCAAGGAAGGGAGCATCACCACCACGGATTTGCTGCGCGGTCCCAGCACAACCGAAAATTCCGCTCTGGATGATTCTGTTCTGCTCAAATCCGATGGCCTGCCCACTTATCATCTTGCTGCGATGGTGGATGACCACCTGATGGAAATCACGCATGTCATCCGCGGCTCGGAATGGTTGCCCTCTCTACCGCTGCATACGCACATCATCCGTGCCTTTGGCTGGGAAGAGCCGCAATTTGTGCATCTCTCAGTTTTCCTAAAGCCCAGCGGGAAAGGCAAGATGAGCAAACGCGAGGCCGCCGAAGCCATCCAGGACGGCCACTCGATTTTTGTCGGCGACATGCAAAGCCTGGGGTATATCCCCGAAGGCGTCCTTAACTGGATTGCTCTGATGGGCTGGGGTGTCTCCGAAGGCGACGTGCTGACTCTGGACGATATGATCGCTCGCTTTGACATCCACAATCTGACACCCTCTCCCGCCGCCATCAATTTTGCCAAACTTGACCATTTCAATGCGACCCACATCCGCCTCCTCCGGACCGATGACTTGGCCGCTCGTATCAAGCCCTATTTCCTGCGCGAGGGTCTCGCCGTGGCTGACACCAAACTCCTGAAAATTACCCCGCTCATCCGCGAGCGTCTGGTCACCCTGGACGACTGCCTGCCTTTCGCGGCCTGGTTCTTTAAAGAGACTGTCGAACCGAAACCTACTGACCTGGTCGCTAAGAATCTGACGGCTGCCCAATCGGTGGACATTGCCCGCAAGTCGCTGGAGATCCTTTCTGGTTTGCCAGAAATTAATCCTGTCACCGCTGAACCGCCCCTGCGGGCGCTGGTGGAACAACTTGGGTTGAGTCCCAACCAGGTCTTTGGGATTCTGCGCGTCGCGGTGACGGGTCAGACCGTCAGCCCGCCGCTGTTCGAGAGTATGGAGATTGTGGGGAAGGAAAAAGTGTTGGAGAGGGTGAAGAAAGCGATTGAAATGTTGGAAAAGATTTAAAGCATACGTCCCGCAGGTTTCATACCTTCGGGACGTTTTTTCAGGATATGAATGACCGAACCAGATAGATAATCCCAACTACGAAGCCTATCGCGACCACGATCCAGCGTAGTGTCGCGGGTTTGATATTGCTGGCGAGTTTTCCCCCCAGAACGCCGCCCAGCAGGGCGCCGACCGCCATGACCAGGGCCACGCTCCAGACCACCTTGCCCGAAAAGATAAAAAACAGCGCCGCGGCGACGTTAGTGGCAAAGGCGATACCCTGTTTAAGGGCATTTAAGCGTGTCAGGGAGTCGTTCAACACCAGTCCCAGGACGGCCAGCACGATCACGCTCAAGCCTGCCCCGAAATAGCCGCCGTAGATGGCCGCCAGAAAAACCGGGAAGAAAGCCCATACTTCTGACGGGGTTTTTGTATTGCCTTGTTCCAGGCGACGGGTCAGCCATGCACGCACCGGGTCCTGGACGGCCAACAGGCTGGATGCCAGCAGGATAAGATATGGGACTAAATCCGTGAAGAGCTTCTCTCCTGTATTCAGGAGCAGGATTCCTCCTATCAGCCCGCCGAGTGCTCCGGCCGGAATGAGGATCCACAGCCGTTTTTTCTGGTCTTTCAGGTCTTTCAACTGGGCTAGAGTCCCGCCTAAATAACCCGGGCAGAGCGCCACTGTATTGGTGACATTGGCCGAGACGGCCGGAAGCCCGATTGCCATCAGGACGGGGAAGGTGATCAGTGTCCCGCCGCCCGCCAGGGCGTTGATGAGGCCGGCCGCAATGGCAGCCAGGGCAGCAAAAATGGTGCCGATGAGGTTCATTTTTTATCTGTTTTCTCCTTTTTAAGAAACAGGGGAAGCAGAGCGTCTGCTATGCCAGGAAAGAGGAATGCGATGATAACCAGAAATTTCCAACCGGGTGGAATGATGACGCGCCGGCGCGGGTGGCGGATGAGACGAGCGATCTGATCAGCCACGTAAGTGACCGGCATCAGCCCCGGCACGCGCGGCGCGTCGGGCCGTCCTTCGGCGATGGCCTTGAGTTCCGGGGAGATTTCTGTCGGCGTGTACCCTGGGCAAAAAGCCGAAATTTGAATGCCGGAGCCGTGAAATTCCCGGCGGAGAGCGTCGGAAAAACCGTTGACCCCAAATTTGCTGGCGCTGTAAACAGTCCCTCCAGGCGTGGCGATCAATCCTGCTATTGAGGCGACGTTGATGATATGCCCCGATTTCTGGCGGAGCATCACCGGCAGAACCACCTGGGCGCACTCAATGACGGCAATCAGGTTTATGTGGATCTCGTCGCGGATCTTTTCCGGCTTAAAACGGATCAGTAGTCTGTCATGGTCTAGCCCGGCATTGTTGAGTAGCACATCAATGTGTCCCCACCGGTCGAGTGTGGCCTGTACCATGCGCTGGAGTTCGTCGCGGTTGCGCACATCGGTTTGCACGACGAGTGCTTCCCCGCCAAGAGCCTCGACTTCGGCAGCAACCTGTTCGAGCCTGTCCAGGCGACGGGCGGCCAGCGTCAGACGCATGCCGTCACGCGCCAAACGCCGGGCAACCGCCGCACCGATTCCGCTGGATGCGCCGGTTATGATGATAACTTTGCCATTGGTTGGATCTTTCATACCAGTATCCTCTTCCTTGCACCACGCAACAGGTCATGCTTTTTCGCGTGACAGGAGTATGGAGACTATTGCTTTTTCTCTATTTTTGCCCAGGTGTCTTTAAGCGTTACCGTACGGTTGAAGATCAGTTTACCGGGAGCAGAGTCCAGGTCCACGCAGAAGTAGCCGGTTCGCTCGAACTGGAATTTATCGCCTGGCCTCGCCTCCGCCAGGGATGGCTCGAAGAAGCAGTCCGTCAACACTTCGAGTGAATTGGTGTTGATGATGGAATTGATATCATCTCCCACATCCGGGTTCTTAGCCATGAACAACTGCTCGTAGAGTCGGATTTCGGCTTTCACTGCATGCTGTGCCGAGACCCAGTGGATGGTGGATTTAACCTTGCGTCCGTCGGGGGCGTCACCGCCGCGCGTGGCCGGGTCGTAGGTGCAATGCACCTCGGTCACCGCGCCAGTGACCGGGTCCCGCGTGACGCTGGTGCATTTGACCAGATAGGCGTAACGCAGTCGGATCTCGTTTCCAGGGTACAGTCTGAAATATTTAGGCGGCGGCGTCTCGCGGAAGTCGTCCTGTTCGATGTACAACACCTTCGAGAAGGGGACTTTGCGTGTCCCGGCGGATTCGTCTTCGGGGTTATTGATGGCGGTCATTTCTTCGGCCTGACCGTCGGGATAGTTGTCAATAACCAGCTTGAGCGGGTGCAGGACGGCCATGCGGCGCAGGGAGCGCTTGTTCAGATCGTCGCGGATGCAGGCTTCTAGCTGGGCCATGTCCACCCAGCTGTCGTTATTTGTCTCGCCGACTGCGGCGATGAAAGTTTGGATGGCTTCAGGAGTCACGCCGCGCCGGCGCAGGCCGCGCAGGGTGGTGAGACGCGGGTCGTCCCAGCCGCTTACAACACCCGTCTCGACCAGTTTGCGCAGTTTGCGTTTGCTCATCATGGCATAGGTCAGGTTGAGGCGGGAAAACTCGATCTGGCGCGTCTTGAACTCACCCAGTTGCTCCAGGAACCACTCGTAGAGTGGACGGTGAATGATGTATTCCTGCGAGCAGAGCGAATGCGTGATGCCTTCCATTGAGTCGTTTTGGCCGTGCGACCAGTCGTACATCGGGTAAATGCACCACTTATTGCCGGTGCGGTGATGTGCCGCTTGCATGATGCGGTACATCACCGGGTCACGCATGACGAGGTTGGGGTGGGCCATATCAATTTTGGCGCGCAGGACGCGGCTGCCTTCAGGGAACTCGCCGTTCTTCATGCGTTCCAGCAGGTCGAGATTTTCTGCGACCGGACGATTCCGGTAGGGGGACTCCGTACCGGGTTTTAAGGCCGATTCGGTCTGACGCCACTTTGTGCCACGCGGCAAAGTGCCGCGGCTTGCGCTCATTTCCTCGGGCGTCTGATCGTCCACGTAGGCCAGACCTTTTTTGACCAGGCGGATGGCCCATTCGTACAGACGGTCGAAATAATCCGATGCGAAAGTCACTTTAACCCACTGGATGCCCAGCCAGCGGGCGTCGTCTTCGATGGCTTCAACAAATTCGGTCTCTTCCTTGGTCGGGTTGGTGTCGTCGAAGCGCAGGATCAACTCACCGCCGAACTCTTTGGCGGTGTTATAGTCAATCAGGAATGCCTTGACATGCCCTATGTGCAGGTAGCCGTTCGGCTCGGGTGGGAGGCGGGTGCGGACGTAGCTAAAGCGGCCCGTTTTCAGATCCTCGGCGACCGCTTCGAGGATGAAGTTGGTTGGCTTGTTGGGAAGGTCAGTTGTGTCCATAATCCGGTCCTTTTCGGTATAATTCCATATAGAAGCCTGTAAGTGAACTATTATAACAAAATGGAAGGAGAGTACAGATTGAATATGGAGAAACGTGAAAATTTCCTGGGAACATATTTCAGTAAGGATACCGTCCTGCGCCTGACATCTGTGGCGAAGATTCTTTCCTGGGTGGTGGTGGGAGTTTATGCGCTTGAGTGGCTGGTTCAGGCACTGGTAATGGTCTTGCAAATCGCGCGCGGGTTTTGGACGGGAATGGGGTTTACGGATGTTGTCCAAAGCATCCTTTACCTGTTCGAGCAGCCTCTGCGCGGGGTGGTCTATTTTGTCGTTTTACAGGGCGTGGCCCAGGCGTTGCTGATGTTCATGGATATGGAAGACAACACCCGCCGGGCGGCGCGGGATATTGAGCAGAAATAACTGGCGTCTGAAGAGAAATGCTGTATAATTGCGGCGATATGAACGCCGGATTTACTTCCCTTTACTATTATTCCCACCCTTAAACGCCGTTGCAGGTGGGAAGGACGCGCCTGCTGCGGCAGGCGCGTTTTTGCTTCCCGGATACCGAATTACGAATAACCAATTACGAATCTCGAATACCTTTTTACGGAGCAAATCATGTCGAAAGTGCCCATAGATGACCAGGTCGCCCTTTTGATGCAGGGCACCGAATACGGCGACGAAGAACTGAAAAAGAACATGGCCAATGAATTGCGCCAGCGACTTATCGAAGCCGAGAGAGAACATCGTCCGCTGCGCGTCTATTGCGGCTTCGACCCGCGCACTTCGGACCTGCATCTCGGTCACACCGTGCCGATGCGCAAACTGCGCCAGTTCCAGGAACTCGGCCACGAGGTCACGTTTGTGGTCGGCTCGTTCACTTCGCTGATTGGCGACCCGTCCGACAAGGATAAGCTCCGCCCGCGCCTGACCCAGCTGGAAGTCGAATTTAACGCCCACACGTACGCTGAACAGGCTTACAAAATCCTCGACCGCGACAAGACCAAAATCCGCTTCAACTCCGAGTGGCTGTCTGAGTTGACCTTTGCCGAGTTGATCGAACTGGCCTCCAATTTCACCATTCAGCAGTTCGTCACCCGCGAAAACTTCCGCAAACGCTGGGATAACGGCGACCCGATCTACCTCCACGAGACTTTTTACGCCATCATGCAGGGCTACGATGCCCACGCCTTACAGACTGATGTTCAGGTGGGCGGTACCGACCAGCTTTTCAACATCGTCACCGCGGCTCGCAAGATCATGACTTCCCTGGGTGATAAGCCCAATATTGCCATCATCCTGGGCATTTTGCCCGGCACCGACGGCGAAGTCAAGATGAGCAAGTCGCTGGGCAACCACATCCCGCTGCTTTCGACGCCGGAAGATATGTACGGAAAGGTGATGTCTGTGCCAGACAAGGCCATGGGATCGTTCATGCGTCTCGTCACGCGCTGGACCCCCGACCGGATTGCCGAATTCGAAGCCGGTCTCAATTCTGGGACGCTGCACCCGCGGGATGCCAAGATGTCGCTGGCGCGTGAGATCGTGGCTATCTTCCACGACGAGGCCATCGCCCTGGCTGCCGAGGAAGCCTTCAAGAAAGTCTTTCAGCAAAAGGACGTACCTGACAAAATGCCCGAGTTTGCCCTCCAGCCTGGTCAGACCGTGCTGGACGTGCTGGCGGCGGCCGGTCTGGTGGCGAGTAAATCCGATGGACGGCGCATGATTGAGCAAAAAGGTGTTAAGTTGGATGGTGAAATACTGGAGAAGTTCGACGCCGCCTTCCCGCATCCGGGTGTGCTGCAGGTGGGCAAGCGGCGGTTTGTAAGAGTGAAATGACGAAAAAACCGGGCTTCTATTAGAAGCCCGGTTTGATTTTAAGGATGTGTAGCCGCTTCGAATAGGGTTTGACCGATGACCCCCGCCCTGTTTGGGTCATTTTCTTCCAGCAATATCACCACTGCCAGTGGCGCGCCTTGCCAGTCGGGCAGTGTCCCGCCCAGCGACCAGGAGAAGGTCTGATTTGCCTGGGTTACCCGTGCGTTCCATTGCCAGAAGGGTTGACCACTGACCATCAACGCCTGAGCGGTATTCGCCGCACTGGCGGAGGCGAAGACTGTCACTGACTCGCTGAGTGCGGGCAGGATGACCCAGCCTTGTGCGGGGGTATCCACGGCCATTACCAGGCGCGGCGCGGGCCGCACCCCATCACTGCTCAATGTGGCTGCTGCAAGGGCCATCTGCAACGGGCTGACGCGTAATGCGCTCCCCGGCGTGGATGCGGCTGCCACTGGCAGATTCAATTCCGGCGTGACGTAAAAACCCAGGGCGGTATACCATGCTTCTGCAATACTCTGCGATGGCCAAACGTTGAACCCGGCGGCTTGGAAGAACGGTTGCAAGGCGTCCCCGGGCGGATACTGACTCTGCGCAGCCCGGTCCAGGAGCGGGGAACCTGGGTCCTGGAGCAGGGCGGAGGCTTGCGTATCCAGCTGGTTCGGGTCAAAGGTCGGGTGCGAAGCCATTGCCAGGATTTCACCGCTGGCTGCGTTGATCAACACGATAGCACCCGTGTGGTCTCCAAGCAGTTTGTCTGCCTGACGCTGCAACTCCAAATCCAAGCTCAGACGCACATTCAGGCCCGGCGGAGGCTGGCCGTAGACCAGGTGGTCCCACCAGATGCTGCTGGCGGGATTTCCTTGCAGGCCGCGCAGATAAAGGTCAAGGCTGGCTTCCAGCCCGGATTGCCCATAGATGGGATTCGTATAGCCAGTCACAGGAGCCAGAGCCGGATAGAGATATGTGCGAAGATAATCTCCCGACTCGCCTTCAGTGAGATTGATTGGCGTTTCGTGCCGGTCAAGCAGACTGCCGCGCTTGATGTAGCGGTCGGCAATTGAGCGGCGGGCATTGTCGGTGCGTTCGAGAATGTCTGGCCCGCGCCATATGGTCCACCAGGCGTTCGTGGCAGCTAGGGCTAAAAGGCCCAGACCGATCAACCCAGCCAGGATAAGGTAAGGTTGGGGTTTCGGGAGCGGTGCAGGCTCCTCTTCGGATTGGCTGGAGATGAGTAAAAGGATGAGCAACGCGAGAAAAGAAGTCAGCAGGGACGAGCCGCCGTAGGAGACAAAGGGCAGCGTCACTCCGGTCAGCGGCAGGAGGCGAATGTTGCCGCCAATGATAAGAATGGACTGTGCGCCGAGGTAAGCGGTCAGCCCGGCGGCCAGGATTCGGCGGAAGTTGTCTGGGGCGCGCATGGCGGTACGAATGCCGCGGGCGGCGAAAAAGCCAATCAGCGCCAGCAGGCTCAGGGTCCCCACCAGCCCCGTTTCCTCGGCAATGGCAGTAAAGACGAAGTCCGAAATTGCCACCGGCACGAGTCCGGGACTGCCCAGTCCGGGTCCGCGTCCGGATGTCCCGCCGTTGGCAACTGCCATCAATGACTGGACAATCTGGAAGGAGCGCCCGGAGGGGTCGAGCCAGGGGTTGAACCAGGCGTCCACACGCAGGCGGACAACGTCAAAAAGAAAATATCCGGCTACGCCTGCAATTGCCAGCCCGACCAGGCTGATCGGCAGGATGCGCTTTTTGCCGGAGGCGACGAACAGAATGATGGTGTAGAGAAAAATGAAAATGGAGGCGGTACCCAGGTCGCGCTGGACGAAGAGTAGTGACAAAGCTATACCTATGACGACCGCCGTAGGGGCGAGTAGCGGTAGCGGGCGCAGACTCAGCGGCAGGCGGTCGGCCAGGTAGGCAGCCAGGTAGACGATGACCAGGAGTTTAAGGGGCTCGGAGGGCTGGAGGTAGACTCCGCAGCAACCCAGCCAGAGACGCAAACCGCCACCTGAGGGGTTGGTGCCAAAGAGGAGAGTCAGGGCAGTAAGCAGCAGGCCGCTGGTCATCCAGAGATATTTGTAGCGGCGCAGGAAACGCAGTTCGGGGGAAAGACGTAGACCGAGCAGAAAGACAAGTCCGCAAACCAGCAGCCAGGCGGTTTGGCGCAGACCGAAGCTGGGGACAAGGCGGTATATGGTGAGAATGCCCCAGCCGGTCAGCAGGGCGGCAATGGGAATAATGTATGGGTCGGCGTCGGGCAGACGGCGGCGGGATAGGATATGCGCCAGGGTGAAGATAACCACCCAGGCGACGAAGCCCAGCCAGTGGCTCCAGCGATAGTCCACGGCCCAGGTGCGGGCACGGGCGGCCGGTGCGAGGGTCAGGATGAGTGAGTAAAGAAAAAGAAAGACTCCCGCCAGACGAAGCAGGCGGGATTGGGTTTGAACGGGGGATGGCGGAGCAAGGATGCGTTTCATCAATCTGGTTGAAATCTACGAGGCAGGATTGCCTTTACTTACAGAGTATTGCGTAAATATCCGAACCGAAATCCCGTTATTTCCGAGCCTTTCGATACAGGAAAGCTCATAGATTTATTCAAGAAGCAGTAAGGTATTTTTTTACCAGCAAATCCAGTTTCTGGCGCGTAGCGGGTGGGATGGCGGACGGGTGGGTGATGATGGCGGATGCCAGGGCCGAGCCGCAGGCGCAGGGGCGTTCCTCCGGTAGGGATGTCACCAGCCGTCGGATGGCTGCTTGTGCTGCCTGCGTATTTTTGTTGAGCGTCTTTATGACTATTTCCACTGTCACCGGCGCTTCACTAACGTGCCAGACATCGTAGTCGGTAACGTGGGCCATCACGGCATAGCACATCTCGGCTTCGCGCGCCAGGAAGGCCTCTGGCGCGGCCGTCATGCCGACAATGGACATTCCCCAGGAGCGGTAGATGTTCGACTCTGCTTTGGTCGAGAAACGCGGCCCTTCAATGATGATGAATGCGCCGCCGTGATGGACCGTCGAGCCGGTTCCTTTTACCGCGGTTTCCAATGCTGCTGACAGGTCCGGGCAGAACGGGTCGGCGACCCCGGCATGTGCCACCAGTCCTTCGCCGAAAAAGGTACGGGCGCGGCCTCTGGTATTATCGAAAATCTGATCGGGGATGACGATGTGACCGGGAGCATAATCCTCGCGCAACGAGCCGCAGGCGTTGATGCTTACAATTCGTTCCGCACCGAGCGCTTTCAATGCGTAGATGTTGGCTCGATATGGAACATCAGTCGGCATTATGTGGTGGCCAATGCCATGCCGGGCGAGGAAGGCGACGCGTTTGCCTTCCAGTTTCCCGATCACGATGGGTGCGGACGGCTTTCCAAAAGGCGTTTCGAGGTCGTTTTCGGTTGTGTCGGTCAACCCGGTCATGTTGTACAGGCCGGAGCCGCCGAGGATGGCAAGCGAGATTTTTTCAGGCATGGAGGTACTCCGAAAAGGCATATGCTCATGCCGCCATCTTTGGCGGTTGTTCCTGCGATTGGGACGGCGCAGGGAGCGATTAGATTCTCTTTACCGGCGGCATAAAAATGTCACCAGCGAGGGAAATGACAAAACAAGTTCCGCCGCACTTGAATTCGTCGTCAGACATGACGACGGTTGGCATGGCGAGTTCTTCCTGGTTGAGTAGAGTGCCGTTGGTAGAATTCAGGTCTTCCAACCACCACTGGTTATGATGAAAACTCAGCCGGGCGTGACGGGCGGAGATGGCTTCGTCATCCACCGGGCATTCACAGGCGGGATCGCGGCCGATGGTCACTTCCGGCAGGACGAAATGCCGCGTCTGCGGGGCAGGTTCACCGCGGGCGATAATCAAGCTGATTGGCGGGACTTTGCGGATTGCCAGGAGCGCCCCCTGCTGTTTTAAGTCGCGCCACAGGCTGACAAAAGCCCAGCCTAGGAACGCATACAGGCTGACAGCCAGCAGGAGTCGCAAGGCAAGGACAACCGGTCCACTCATTTCTTTTCCGCTTTCTTCTTGTTATTGTTCTCGGTTTGGAGCAAAACAGCAGTCGGGCGGTCGGCGGAGATGGCTGATCTCGGCTCAGTCGTTACCCTTTCTGTGCCCTGCCCGGTCGGCAGTTCCTGGCCGAAAACAAGAGTCACACCGGCCAGGGAAATCACGTCGCCGGGAACCAGAATAGACTTATTGGTGCGTTGCCCGTTGACAAATGTCCCGCCAGTGGAGTTCAAATCGAAGAGTGCGAAGTGGCCTTTGGCAACCCGTAACTGTGCATGGGCGCGCGAGACGCGCGGGTCGTCAATGACAACCTGGTTATCCAGACGGCGTCCGAGGTTGATGACCGGACGGTTGAGTGGAATAATTTTCGTCCCGCCCAGGATAAGGAAGGCATTCGGGGGAATAGGTTCGGCTGGGGCCTCGGCCTGGGATTTGGTTGGCATTCCCCGGGTCTCGGCGACGCTTTCGCTGCTGAACGAGGCGATGATGTGGGTCTCGTCGGCGGCCATATCCGTGTCTGCGGCGGAGGTCACCGTTGGGTTCGTCAAAAAATGGAATCCCGCCTCGTCTCCGGCGGTGTGGAGTGCTTCTGCCAATTCCTTGACCAGGCGCGGCTCGGGTTGCCAGCGGGTCAGCGTGGAGGGGTGGGCAATGATCACATACACGTCGGGAGCGAAGGTGGTCCCATCCTGCTCTATGAGGCTGTTGTGCATGGCAGCTGCCAAATGCTGATAGACCCTATCTTCGGCTTTGTAACCGGGCAGGTATTTCAGCAAGTGGACTTCAAGCAGGGTTTGAAGACGAGATTCAAGTTCGTCAAGTGTTGGCATATTGAGATTATTATAGAAGGGAGAGATGGATTCCGCAAGCCTCGAGGTTGCGCATCTATCATGCACAAACTCGACTCTTCCATGCAGCCGGGCTTCAGAGTGTTGTTGCGGAGTAAAATCTTAAGTTGTTACTGCTTGTCCGCAGTTGGGACAGAATTTCTCATCATGCGTCAGCACGTAACCGCACTTGGGACAGGCTTTTGGTTGGGCCTTGCCGAGAGGCGCTCCGCAAGCTTCGCAGGTCGAAGCACCGACCGGGTTGGCCGCCCCGCAGAATTCGCAAGTGACGCTGCTGAGACGTTCGGAAAGTTCCTGGCTGGCTCCGGTTGCGCGGACGACATTCGCGACGATCTGCCAGATTTTTTCATTCAATTGCAGGCTGCTTACATCTTGTGCAATGTCATCCAGGCGGCCCAGCAGGTTCAGGGGATTGAGAAGGGCGGAAATTGCCGTCTGTCCAAGACTGGCAGCCACACCCAGCCATTGCTGCTCGCCAACCTGCACCATGACGCCGTCTTCTATCTGCTGAAGGTTGACGCTTAACGCAGTCCTGCCGCCTGAACGGGAATACTGCGATGAGGCAATCTGAACGGTCAGGTTACCGCTTTCGCCAAGTAACTGGGTTTGTGTATTGCCTTGGTTGAATTCGGCCATCAAAGCCCGGGCAACCTCGGTTGGGGCAATATTTCCGTGGAATACGCGTCTGTCCATGGATTTCGATTATAATCGTTTTGCCTAGTAGGGCAATGCTCCACTTCCATTTACGGAAATTTCTCTGACAAGTTGCGACGTATGCAAACCTGGATAAAAATCGGACTCTGGATTCTCTTCGTGCTTGGATTTGCCAGCCTGCTCTGGCTCGCTCCAGCCTGGACCCCGGCGGCGGCTCAACAACCGACCGGAAACATCCCCACTGTCACCGGGACAGCCTCCGGCCCGTTCATCACGGTGACCAACCCGGATGGCGTCAATGTCCGCGCTGGGCCAAGTTCATTTGATTATGCTACGATTGGTTATCTTGTTGTTGGGGAAACCGCCCCGGCTCTCGGAAAGTCTCTTGCTGGGGAATGGATTGAGATCACCTATCTGGGCGCACCCGGCGGAATAGGTTGGGTGTATGCACCGTATGTATCGCTCTCGCCGGGCTCTCTCTCCATCCTCGAACCACCACCAACCGCCACCCCACGCACCACGCCAACCATTAATCCTACCTTTGCGGCTGCTTTCCAAGTTCAAATGACGCCCACGCGTCTGCCCACTTTCACTCCACCACCTCCACTGGCAACCCTTAACTTTGAGCCGGCAGCAGGGATGGGGTCACGCGTGCCGATGGGCTTCGTCATCCTCGGCCTGGCGCTGATTGGAATTCTCGGCGCGGTCATTTCGTTCTTGCGCGGCAGGTAACAGGTGCGATAAAACGGCGAGACCGGGATTGTCCCGGCCTCGTTTTGTTTTCTAATTCTCGCTCGTTCCGCACGTTCCACTTTCACAGGAACAGGATGGTAGCGCATTAGGGTTATCCACTAAAAAGCCCTTGCCGCGTTCATCATCAATATAGTCAACTGTCGCACCGGTCATGTACTGGATGGATGTTTCATCCACCAAAACTGTGAGTCCCTCACTCTCAAAGGTAGCGTCGGTCTCGCGAGGCTTGTTGTCGAGTGCCATACCATACTGGAACCCGGAACATGTCTGCCCGGTGATGTAGACCCGCAGGGCGTAACTTTCGTCCAGGTTTTGTTGTTGGCGCAGACCGCGTACAACTTCAGCGGCGGCGGAGGTGAGCAAAACGGTCTGGGTTTGAATTGGGGTTGTCATTTGGACCTCTTCTATAAGCAATTTGACCTATACTATCAGGATAAGAAAGTTTTGTCAATTCAAGCCAGAAGCAGGTATAATCCCGCCAGTCTAAACCCGGTTTTCTGGGATTTGTCGTGATGATTGTGTAATTAATAGGTATTGGCAGGTCGAAGCACTCTCAATATCCTCATTCCTTTCCCTCTATCACGGAAATTCCCAAAGATCCCAATTTCCATCTATAAGGAGAATTCCATGCGAAAATTCGCTCCGATTGTGTTTTTGATGTGTATGGTTGCTCTGCTGTTTTCGGCCTGTGGACGGGCCATAGACCCGGCAGCGAAGGCCGTTGAAGATTACCTCACTGCCCTGGTCAATAAAGACGGCAATACTCTCTCCGTTCTCTCCTGCGCCGATTGGGAGTCGAATGCCCTGCTCGAATTAGATTCACTCCAGGCGGTTACCACCCGGCTGGAAAATCTGGCATGTACCGCTGCAGGCACGGACGGCACGACAACACAGGTTAATTGCCAGGGAAAAATTATCGCTACCTATAACAACGAAAACACGGAACTCGACCTTTCTGCGCGCACTTATCAGGTGGTTCAGCAGGGCGGTGAATATCTGGTTTGCGGCTACAAATGAAATTTCGGCTTTTCACGCGTGAGAATCTTTGGGCATTGATCTTTTGTCTAATTCTCATTGCCCTTGTTATCTTGACGGTCAGTAGCGCACCTATCTGGATTTATCAGGGCTTTTGATGACCCTCGTCCTCATTCTCGTCTCCATCGTTGTTGCCACGATGTTGGGTCTGGTGACGCGTAACCGCTGGCGCATCCCGCTTTTGCTGGGGAGTTGCGCGCTGGCGGTTTACGCGTTCCAACCGGTGTTGCCGGTGCGCGGCTTGGACTTCTGGCTGCCCACCGCCACCCTGGCAATTACCACCCTGACGTGGATCCTGACCACCCCGCCTGAGCAGCGTTCCTGGCGGATCAATTGGCCGGCGGTTGCCATCCTGGGCGGTATTGTGCTGGCTCTCGGCCTGACGCGCTACCTGGGCTTCTCGCTGCATCTGACCGCCTCCCGCCCGCCGCAGACTCTTGAAATCCTCGCCGGGATGGCAGGTGTTGTCCTGGTTGCGTTCTTGCTGATGCGCTTTACCAAACCGGGTAAGGCTGTGCTGACCAGCGCGTTCGTTTTTGTCATCCTGCTATTTATTGTGCTGAAATTCCCGCTGCTGGCGGCACTGGTCAGCATGGGGCTGCGCAGTTTGAATCACCAGTCCACCAGCCTGGCTTTGGCTCAGGATTTGCGCTGGCTGGGGTTCTCTTATATTGCTTTCCGCCTGCTTCATACGATTCGCGACCGCCAGAGCGGACGGCTGCCAGTCGTTTCGCTCTCGGAGTATCTGATTTACATTATTTTCTTTCCGGCGCTGACCGCCGGTCCGATTGACCGCATCGAACGTTTCGTCGGGGACTTGCGCCGCCCGCTGGCGTTGACTGCCGATGACCTGGGCGAAGCGGGAAAACGTCTCGTGTTTGGCTTGTTCAAGAAATTCGCCGTCGCCGACGTGCTGGTAATGATTGCCTTGAATCCAACCAATGCCCTACAGGTCCGCTCGGCAGGATGGGCGTGGGTGCTGATTTATGCCTACGCTTTCCAGATTTACTTCGATTTCAGCGGTTACACCGACATTGCCATCGGCCTTGGACGGCTGCTCGGCATCAAGCTACCGGAGAATTTCAACGCTCCGTACCTTAAACCCAATCTGACCCAGTTCTGGAATAACTGGCACATGACACTAACGCAATGGTTCCGGGCCTATTTCTTCAACCCGGTAACGCGGGCGCTGCGCTCCGGAATAAAACCGCTGCCTATCCCGTTTATCATCTTAGTTACCCAGGTGGCGACGATGGTACTGATTGGTCTCTGGCATGGGGTGACGTTGAATTTTGTGATCTGGGGCCTGTGGCACGGACTGGGGCTTTTCGTTCATAACCGATGGTCTGAGTTGACCCGGAGGCGCTTTGCGGCGGTGTCGCCGCGCTGGCAGTCGGCGCTGAATGTGGGCGGCGTGCTGTTGACTTTCAACTTCATCGCCCTCGGCTGGGTTTTCTTTGCCCTGCCGGGCCCGTCCATTTCGGTCCATTTCTTGCGCGTATTGTTCGGTCTGGCATAATATGAGTTCCCGCTTTATACGCAACGTACTCCTCAAAGGCCTGGTCCTGTTTCTTCTATTAAACCTGGTCTTTGCCGCCGTGGACCCTGTCGCATTGGGGAAGGTTTCGCTCTATAACCACCTCTTCGCTGGCCGCCAGCGTTTTCCCTTTGGTGAAGATTCGTCCCAGTCCTACAACCTGAGCCTCTTCAACCTGGACGCCATGTTCGCATCACACGTTATTGCCAATGGGCCGAAACCTGCGGATGAGTACCGCATCATCGTTATTGGCGATTCGTCCACCTGGGGCACGCTCCTGAGTCCAGAAGAGACCCTCGCAGGTCAATTGGACGCAGCAGGACGGTCCCTTTGTGGGAAGACGATGCGTGTGTATAACCTGGGCTACCCCACCATTTCGCTGACGAAAGATTTGATGGTGCTGGATTACGCCCTGCGCTACCAGCCGGACCTCGTTATCTGGCTTGTGTCCCTGGAAGCCTTCCCGGTTGACAAACAACTCTCCTCGCCCATTGTCGCCAACAATGCAGCCCGGGTGGACGAGTTGATCACCAGTTATAATTTACCGCTCGACCCGAATGACCCTGCGCTCATCCGCCCAGGCTTTTG
>Ga0209746_1000240_pt1 | contig 30199 bp, 21 predicted proteins | sample BarGraNGADG00211_3_FD_184496 | JGI IMG/M metagenome (GOLD analysis project Ga0209746, IMG submission 184496) | Arctic peat soil microbial communities from Barrow, Alaska - Barrow Graham LP Ref core NGADG0011-211 (SPAdes) (version 2) | ecosystem: Environmental > Terrestrial > Soil > Wetlands >... | reverse complement strand
TGAAACGATTGGATGATGGACGTTACAACAAAGTGGCGAATATTGTGGGTCATACTATGCAGTTTCACCCGCACGGCGATGCGTCAATTGGCGATGCGTTGGTACAACTCGGACAAAAAGATTTACTTATCGATTGCCAGGGAAACTGGGGAAATATACTTACCGGCGACGGTGCGGCTGCTCCGCGTTATATCGAAGCGAGGCTGTCGAAATTTGCGCTCGAAACCGTTTTTAATCCCAAAACTACCGAATGGAAATCGTCGTACGACGGTCGAAATAAAGAACCGATTGCGCTGCCTGTAAAGTTTCCTTTGCTTTTGGCACAAGGTATTGAAGGTATTGCTGTAGGTTTGAATTCCAAAATTTTACCTCATAATTTCAATGAATTGCTCGATGCTTGTGTGGCGCATTTACGTGGTGATGAGTTTATTCTTTTTCCCGATTTTCAAACCGGTGGTTCAATCGATGTAAGTCGTTACAACGATGGTGAGCGTGGTGGAGCTGTAAAAATCCGCGCCAAAATCGGCAAAGTAGATAATAAAACGTTGGTTATTACCGAAATTCCCTTTGGTTCAAACACTTCCAAACTGATTGAATCCATTATTCGTGCCAGCGACAAAGGGAAAATCAAAATCCGAAAAGTAGACGATAACACGTCTGCCAATGTTGAAATTTTGGTGCATTTAATTCCCGGTTCTTCGTCCGATAAAACGATTGATGCACTTTTTGCTTTTACCGATTGCGAACTCAGTATTTCGCCTAACTGTTGCGTGATTCACGATAATAAACCTCGTTTTTGCGGTATAAGTGAAATGTTACGCATCAGCTGCGACCATACCAAGGATTTGCTGAAAGCGGAACTTGAAATTCAAAAAAGTGAATTGCAAGAACAACTTTTCTTTACTTCGCTCGAAAAAATATTTATCGAAAACCGCATTTACAAAGATAAAGAATTTGAAGATAGCACGACTCAAGACGCGGTAATTGTCCACATTGATAAACGGTTGGAACCTTTCAAACCTGATTTTATACGCGAACTGACACGTGAAGACATTTTGAAATTGCTTGAAATCAAGATGATGCGTATCACCAAGTTCGATACTGACAAAGCGAACGACACGTTATTGGTCATTCAGAAAAAAATCAAAGAAATTGATTATAACCTTGAGAATATTGTCGATTTTACGATTTTTTGGTATGAAACTTTAAAGGGAAAATACGGTAAAGATTATCCGCGTCGCACAGAAATTCGCAATTTTGAAACAATTGTGGCCGCTAAAGTGGTGGAAGCCAACGAGAAACTGTACGTCAATCGCGAAGAAGGATTTATCGGCACGTCGTTGAAAAAAGATGAATTTGTATGCAATTGTTCAGACATTGACGACATCATCGTTTTCTTCAAAGATGGAAAATACAAGGTGGTGAAAGTGGTCGATAAAATGTTTGTTGGCAAAAATATTTTGCATCTTGACGTGTTTAAAAAGAACGACAAACGAACTGTTTACAACACGGTTTATCGCGATGGAAAAACCGGTCCGTATTACGTCAAACGCTTTGCTGTAAACGGAATTACACGCGACAAAGAATACGATATAACACAGGGAACAGCGGGTTCGAAAGTGGTTTATTTCACAACAAATCCAAATGCTGAAGCCGAAATAATTCGAGTTACGTTGAAACCGAAACCACGTCTCAATAAATTGGTTTTCGAAAAAGATTTCAGCGAAATAGCCATCAAAGGACGGCAATCGATGGGAAATATCCTGACCAAAAACGATATTCATAAAATTGCCTTGAAACAAAAAGGTGGTTCTACGCTTGGTGGTCGCCAGGTTTGGTTCGACCGTGATGTGTTGCGACTGAATTACGACAATCGTGGTGAATATTTGGGAGAATACCAAAGTGATGATTTGATTTTAATCGTTTCGGCTAAAGGTGATTATTACACCAGTAATTTCGACCTGAGCAACCATTACGAAAAAGATATTTTAGTGATCGAAAAGTTCGATTCCAACAAAGTGTGGTCGGTGGCGCTGTACGATGCCGAACAAAAATTCTATTATTTGAAGCGTTTCCAACTCGAACCATCCCAAAAACAGTTGAATTTTCTGGGCGACAATGCCGAATCGCGCCTCATGTTGATGACCGATGTTGATTATCCACGTTTCGAAGTCGTGTTTGGTGGAAACGATGCATTCCGCGAAGCGTTAGTAATTGATGGTGAAGAATTTATTGGCATAAAAAGTTACAAAGCCAAAGGAAAACGCATGACAACTTTCGAAGTGGAAACGATCAACGAATTGGATCCGGTTCGTTTTGCTCCGGTTATGGAAGAAAACTCTGACGAAAATGACGGTGGAGAAAATGGTGAGAATTCGGAAGAATTAGAAAATGAGGAAGTTACAGAAGTTGGAGAAGATAATGTAAGTATTAAAAGCACCGAAGTTGTTGAACTAGCCGAGGAAATTGGAGTTCCAACTGAACCGGAAGAACCAAAGAAACCAAAAGAAAAAACAGTAAAACAGAAGAAAGAAAAAACAATAAAAACGATTCCAAACGATTCAGTTTTACCGGACGATATCGTTGACAACGGGAAAATTAATGATGATATTACTGGACAGTTGACGCTGTTTTAAAATTACAACGGAATTTCCGTAATTTTGCAGCCTATTCCAATTGTAAATGTTTAAATTGTAAATATTAAAATATGGCAAAAGAATTTAAGTACCAGGAACCCTTCCCAATGGGAAAAGACAAAACTGAATACTATTTGCTTACGAATGAGCATGTTTCGGTATCGGAGTTTGATGGGCAAGAAATCGTGAAAGTGGAACCGGAAGCACTTACTTTGTTTGCTCGCACTGCCATGCGCGATTGCTCGTTTTTGCTTCGTCCCGAACACCAAAAACAAGTGACGGCTATTCTTGCCGATCCTAATGCCAGCGAAAACGACAAATATGTGGCGTTGACCATGCTTCGCAATGCCGAAATTGCAGCTAAAGGCGTGTTGCCTTTCTGTCAGGATACCGGAACTGCCATTGTTTTTGCAAAAAAAGGACAAGGTGTTTGGACCGGAGGTGGCGACGAAGAAGCACTTTCGAAAGGAATTTACCAGACTTATACCGAAGAAAATCTTCGGTACTCGCAAAATGCACCGCTCAACATGTACGATGAGGTTAATACCGGAACGAATTTGCCGGCTCAAATTGACCTTTTGGCTGTTAATGGCAATGAATACAAATTTCTTTTTATCGCCAAAGGTGGTGGTTCTGCCAATAAAGCCTATTTGTATCAGGAAACAAAAGCCATTTTGAATCCGGTTTCGTTGGAAAAATTCCTGACCGAAAAAATGAAATCGTTGGGAACGGCAGCTTGTCCACCTTATCACATTGCATTTGTTATTGGCGGATCTTCGGCTGAAACTTGCATGAAAACGGTGAAGCTGGTTTCGACTAAATATTACGACGAACTTCCGACTGTTGGCAATGAACTTGGCCATGCATTTCGCGACGTAGAAATGGAAGCAAAAATTCTGAAAGCAGCTCAAAATCTTGGAATTGGAGCACAATTTGGCGGTAAATATTTTGCACACGATTTGCGTATTGTTCGGCTTCCACGTCATGGCGCTTCGCTTTTCGTTGGTATGGCGGTTTCCTGCTCAGCCGACCGGAATATCAAAGGAAAAATCAATAAAGATGGCGTTTGGTTGGAAAGAATGGAGGATAATCCAGGCAAATACATACCGGAAGAATTCCGTCATCAAGGTGAAGGCAATGCCGTTAAAATCGATTTGAATTTGCCGATGAAAGAAATTTTGGCAACTTTGTAGAAATATCCGGTTTCTACTCGCCTTTCGTTAAGCGGAACCATCGTGGTTGGTCGTGATATTGCACATGCAAAACTGAAAGAATTGCTGGATTCAGGCAAAGAATTACCACAATATATTAAAGATCATCCGATTTATTATGCCGGTCCGGCAAAAACACCGAAAGGAATGGCTTCCGGTTCGTTTGGACCAACAACTGCCGGTCGCATGGATTCGTATGTTGATTTATTCCAGGAAAACGGCGGCAGCTTAATTATGATTGCCAAAGGAAACAGAAGTGATCAGGTTACCGAAGCTTGCAAAAAACACGGCGGTTTTTACCTTGGTTCTATCGGTGGACCGGCTGCAATTTTGGCAGAACAAAACATCAAAAAAGTGGAATGTCTGGAATATCCTGAACTCGGTATGGAAGCTATTTGGAAAATTAATGTTGAAAATTTTCCGGCATTTATTTTAGTCGACGACAAAGGAAATGACTTTTTCAAGCAAATTAAACCGAATATGGTTTGCTAGAAATTTGAAAATTACGAAAACGGCTGTCTTAAATTGAAAGACAGCCGTTTTCATTTAATTCAATTTTAATCGAAATCCAACAGTTGCATTAATTCCCGGCTGAGTTAAACCGCCAAAATCGGCATAAGTTGAGTTCAGAATATTATTCACATCGGCAAAAACATCAAACCGTTTTTGTGACCAAAGCAATCGCCCATTCAACAGAAAATACGGCGAATAATCAACTAATTTACTGGTTTTAAAATCGGTATATTGTCCTGCCCTATCGGAATAAGAACCAATCCACGAAGCAGAAAGTTGATTCCAGATTTTATGTTGAACGGACAAAGTCACTTTATTTTTTAGATAATCCAAGGCGTATTTTGAATCAAATCCAACCGCTGCTTTATCCATTTGAAGATAAGAATAAGTCATCGAAATTTTATTCAAAAACGATTGACGAAAGTTATATTCAAATGCAAAATCGGCACCAACCGCATTTACGCTTGTCAAATTGCGGCTTTGCCATTTGGTCGAATCCGGTTCTTTTGTCCAGTCAATCACATTCTGTCCAAAGCGTTTGAAAACGGTCGCATCTAACTTCCAGTCAGGTTGTTGAATCTTAGTTCCAATTTCAATAGTTTGAGATTTTTCAGGTTTCAGATTCGGATTGGCCAATTGCGTGGCACTTTTATAATACAAATCGGTAAATGTTGGCAAACGCACCGCTGAATTTGCATCAGCAAAAACACGTACATTTTCGTTGAAAACATACGCCACATCAACGCCACCATAGCCATTCAATCCAAATGCCGAAGAATTTGTTGCAGCAGCTCCAGCCGAAAAATACCATTTTTTTATGTTTACAGAATGGTCAATAAATCCGGTTTCGAGCAAGCGATTGGATTCTTTTGTAAAAAAACCGTTTTTTTCGAAAGGTGCTTGCAAAGAATCTATTGAAGTTCCCAATACATTGCTGAAAATGTGTTCATTACGAAGTTTAACGCCAAGTGTTGTTTTGCCAAATTTTGATAAATAAGAAGCTGAAACTTTTCCTCCGGTTACGTCTGTGAGGTGATAATTATGCGTTTTGTACCACGAAGGTGCATTAATATTATCTCGAAAAAGTTCAAATCGGTCGTGATGCTGACGCCAGTAAACTTGTGCATTGTATGAAAACTTCCCTTTAGTCAACGACCAGTTTAATGCCGCCAGAAAAGTTTTAGAATTTTCAAATTGATTTGGATAAGTAAAAGTATAAAAGGCATTTGCGCCAAAAGCTTTCAGTTGTGCTGCCAATTGCAAATCGAACTTTCCGGCATTTTTTGTTTTCAAAACCGATTGAACAAACGCGCTTGACAATTCAAAATCGGTATTGGGAATGTAACCACCACTGCTGCTGTGCGAAACGGAAGCAAAACTGTGAAACTTGTCAGTGCCCAAACTTCCCGAAATCGATTGACCAAAAGTGTTGAAACTTCCTGCAGTCAATTGAGCATTCAGTGCTTTTTTGTCTGAACTTTCGGTCACAATATTGATAGCACCGCTAAATGCATTCGGGCCCAAAACGCGTGCTGAAGAACCTTCCAGAATTTCTACCCAATTCACATCCGACAAATTCAACGGAATATCCAGGTTGAAATGTCCGGTTTGCGGATCGGTAATGTTCACACCGTTGAGCAACACCAAAACCTGGTCGAACGAACCGCCACGCACCGAAATATCGGCTTGTGTGCCATTCGTTCCACGTTGGCGAATATCGATTCCTGAAACATAATCCAATAACTGATCAATGCTTTGAACGGCAGTTTGTTTGATTTCCGTTTTATCAATTACCGTCAATACTCTGCCCATTTCGGAATAAAGTTTATTTCGAGTGGCATTCACTTCAACATCAGACAAATTAATTGAAGTTGAATCGGCTTTTTGCTGACCGATAACCGATTGAAAACTAATTAAATAAACGAGAGAACAAAAAATAAAGATTTTTTTCATGCTGAATAAAATAAAAAAACGGTTGAAAAGAGATTCACTCATTTCAACCGTTTGAATTAACAAATAAATATGTGCTTAAACTGCACTCAGCGTCACTTTCGAAAGTTTTTTCCAATAAAACAGCTTCTTGCAATTGTTGTATTGCAAGTTCCAAATCAGCCTGCTCTTTGAATTTATCCGGCGATTTCGATGCTGATTCATTCGCACAAAGTGAAATCGTTGACGTTCTAACCGCCTTTTGAAGCGATTTATCCGCAATCGAAATAGCCAGACAACCAATAGTTACAGTGCAAGCCAAACTGCAAAAAACAGCATATCCTGCATGGCTCCAGCGACGGAAACGAAGAGAAGTAGTTTTTTGTTGCGTTTGTTTGAACATTGTCTGATTGAATTTTGGAGAGGCAAAAGTATATAAAAATCTTTATAATAATTGACTCTACTAAAAGAAAGGCGTTTCTGATAACAGAAACGCCTTATTATAGATCATGTAATCAGACTATTGGCGAATAAAACTTTTTCGATTCAGTTTTCCCGTCCATACATCCGATAAACTTGTTGAACCGGATTTTCCACCAATAATGAAAATACGATTATTTTTATCAACAACCACCGATTGATAATTCCGAACAGGAAACGATTTCGGGATAACATTACGGATTGTATCGGGAGTATCCCATGATAAACCTTCGTCTTTAGATACTTTGTAATAGGTCTTATTGGATGTAAAAGTATAGTCAACCTGACCAAACAACAGTAATTTATTGTCATAGCGTATCAACGAACCTCCAATTAATGCTATCAAGGTGTTGTTTTCAGTACTAAAATCTATCCAATATGCGCCATCTTCCGTGCTCCAGTTATTTTTAAGGAAGCTTCCGGTTACTGAATATCCACCCAGTATCAATCCTTTAGCCTTTCCGGTAACAGTGGAAAACGTTATTGAAGCAAAATCGCTGATTGGAAAATTATCAGGAACAATATTGTTTTTTCTAATTATCCATGTTAACCCATCCTTAGAACTTGCAAAACGATATATCTGGTCAATTTTCGATTGTGTAACTGCACGTAAGCTATCATTTAATCCAAACATGATCGATTTAAAAGTATAATCGGCAGAAGTAAAACTATTACTTGTCCAATTAGAACCATCAGAAGTAGAATAGATTTTGTCGCCATCCTGGGTCAGATACAACTTCCCGTTAAATTGAATCAAACTACAAAGCGGTGCATTGGGTTTTAAACCACTTACTGTAGCAGAAGTCCATGTATAACCATCAGTTGAGTTATATAAATAACTATTCGCACAATCATTTAAATAATAAAAAAACTTATAATTTAAAATTACTGTTTTTTGGCTTACTGCATTTACAGAATTCAAATTATCAGTTATTTTACTCCAAATATACAACTCAGGATCAACCTTATGTACATTCACTTTGATAAAATAATCTTTATATGTTTTTGCATCTGAAGCAAAATTTCTAACCCGAACGGGTACGGGTTGACTGAAATCAACCGTATCTTTTCCTGAAATACCAGCCGAATCTTTCTTGTATTTATATCCCGATGGAAAATATAATTTGGCTCCACCGGTACTTTTAAAGCTAAATGTAGGATACACACTGTCAATCCGGGTTTTAAACGGCAAAGAATCGAGGTTTACAATGGTTTTACCATCGGTATCCAAAGTAAATTTTGCAGTATTTAAGTAGGGAATGCTATCGTTATTAGCAAATGTCAACGAGACAAAAGAAGCATCACTCGAAACAGCTGTTGGAGTGTTAGTTCCGAGACAAGAACTTAAAAAAATAATTATTGAAAGAAAAAAAAATAACCTAAACTGTTTGAATTGCATATCGACAAAGTTTTTGAGCTGACAAAGTTAAAAAAATTTTAGGTCATCTTTCCCTCTATGGTCAAGATTTATTGTTTTTTATCATTAAAAACAAAATTTTTGCCGAAAGTATAATCTATTTAAATTCTTAAAAGTTATCGTTCATTTAATGACGAAAAAATATTTTATCATTTAAGCTCCACTAACACCGGACAATGATCGGAATGAATTGCATCTGAAAGTATTGCAGCATTTTTTAATCGATCACGAAGTGACTCAGTAACCCAATGATAATCAATACGCCATCCTGCATTCCGATAACGAGCTCCACCACGATAGCTCCACCAACTATATTGCTCGGCACGTTGGTCGAACATGCGAAAAGAATCTACCATTCCGGTAGCTTGATATTGGTCGAGCCATGCACGTTCTTCGGGTAAAAATCCGGATACACCGTTCTGACGTTCGGGATGATTAATATCAATCGGTTTATGACAAATATTATAGTCGCCACAAACAACCAGATTTGGTCTTGTTTTTCTCAGATTTGCAATAAAAAGTCCAAATTCTTTTAGAAATTCCATTTTAACAGCCTGACGAAGGTCGCCCGACGAACCAGATGGAATATATACACAAACAACAGTAAGATCACCAAAGTCAGCACGGATAACTCTTCCTTCAGAATCAAATCCGGGATGTTGCATACCGATAATTACCTTGTCAGGAGCTTGTTTGCTAAGTATGGCAACACCGCTGTACCCTTTTTTCTCTGCAGAATGCAAATATGATGTGTAACCCAATTTGGCAAAAATCATAGTGTCAACCTGATCGGGGTGCGCTTTAGTTTCTTGCAGACAAAGGACATCAGGATTTTCGGCTTGCAACCATTCAGTAAAATTCTTACTCAATGCGGCACGAATTCCGTTTACATTGTATGATATTATCTTCATTGATTTGCCTTTTTAACTTGTTTGTATAATTTCGAGGCGAAAACAAAATCATTTAGCGCTTGATTATCAACATGAAAAATATCATTTTTGTGCCCTTGCCATTCTTTTTCTCCATTTTCAATAAAAATAATATTTTCACCAATTTCCATTACCGAATTCATATCATGCGAATTAATAATGGTAGTGATATCAAACTCATGCGTGATTTCATGAATAAGTTGGTCAATAATTAATGAGGTTTTAGGATCGAGACCGGAATTTGGTTCATCACAAAAAAGGTATTTCGGCTGTAAGGCAATGGCACGGGCAATGGCAACCCGTTTTTGCATACCGCCACTTATTTCGGATGGAGCTAAACCAAAAGCTTTTTCTTCAAGATTCACATGTTTCAGACAAAAAAAAGCTCGTTCAATCATTTCCTCTTTGGTGCTGGGAGAAAACATTTCGAGCGGATACATTACATTTTCCAACACACTCAATGAATCGAAAAGAGCAGAGCCCTGAAAAAGCATACCCACTTCACGTCTGAGAATTCGAATTTCGCTCATGCGCATATCGGGGAGGTTACGTCCATCATATTCAATTCGTCCTTTATCAATACGATGTAAACCAATGATACTCTTCATCAAAACCGTTTTCCCTGAACCGCTTGCGCCAATAATCATGTTGGTTTTTCCGGTTTCGAAAACAGCCGAAACATTTTTCAGCACTTGATTTCCATCAAAGGATTTATCTACGTTTTTTACTTCTATCATTTTATCCTACAATGAAATTAGTTCAACATTAAATTGGTAATCAAGAGGTTAAAAAACAAAATCAAAATACTTCCATTAACTACTGCATTCGTACTTGATTTACCAACATCGAGTGCACCGCCATAAGAATAATAGCCATAGAATGCCGCTACCGAAGAAATGATAAATGCAAAAGCCAATGATTTGACAATAGAATAAAACACATAATAAGGAATAAAGGCATACTGTATTCCCATTAAATAATCAGCTGTAGTGATGATATTAGTAAAAACGCCTACAAAATATCCGCCAATTAAACCCAATGCCATACTGAAAATAACCAAAAATGGCATCATCACTACAAAAGCAGTAATTTTAGGTAATATCAAATAATTTGCAGAATTAACTCCCATTATTTCGAGCGCATCAATTTGTTCGGTTATCCGCATTGTGCCTATTTCAGAAGCTATATTCGAACCGACTTTCCCCGCCAAAATGAGACACATGATGGTAGACGAAAATTCGAGCAATAAGGTATCACGAGTTACCAAACCCGTACTGTAGGAAGGTAGCAATGGATTTGTAGTGTTCAACTTTGTTTGAATCGTCATAATCGCTCCGATAAAAACCGAAATAATAATGACAATGGGTAACGATTGTAATCCAAGCTTTTCCAACTCTTTAGGAAACTGACGAAAAAACATTTTCCAACGATCGGGCAATACAAAAACCCGCTTCATCAATAATATATACTTGCCGGTATCGCTTATTATACTCATATTTGATAATTATAAGAGATTAGTGATAAAAGTCTGAATAAAAATAAAATCGATTAAAATTCAATGCTGCAAACTTACATAAAAATTTGAGATTTATAATCACATCACATAAAAATCAATACAGCTTTCTTGTTTTTCCAAATTTACAAAAACATGTGTGTTCTTGTGTTTTAAAACATGACATTGTAAAAAATTTTATGATAAAATTGCAAACAAACAATTCGGATATATTTGGCTTGATATCAGTTTTGTGCTGAAATATGTTAACAAAAAATACATGGTCCATTTGATAACTTGTAAAAAAACAATTATATTTGCAAAAAATATTATACCCTCTAAACCTCCTAAAAAGTATATAAAGCATGACTAACTTTAGCGCAGTCTGAGCGAAGTGGAGATTTCCCGCTAAAGTGGGATAAGTTGTGCTGAGAACTAGAACAGTTTGTAACAGTGTTTTTTTTTATCAAGGGTAAATATCTGAACTTTGATTAAGCAGATGAATCAGATTATACAGATACTCCGAAATCTGAGGTATCATTTAATCTGAGTAAATCGTGGTTCAGACGATGTTTAATAATTAATTTTTAAACCCGTTATTTTATTATGATTGAATCACTTTCGTTGACAACTCTTTTCGTCATATTTGGCGTTTGTGCGGTGCTAATATGGTTGGCTGGAATTAAATTAACTGAAACTGCTGACATTCTTTCCACGCACTTTGGTTTGGGTGAAGCATTAGGAGGTTTGATTTTGCTGGCAATAGTTACAAACCTTCCGGAAATTGCCATTACTGTAAGCGCCGCATTACAGCATAATATGGAACTTGCCATTGGAAATATTCTCGGTGGTATTGCCTTGCAAACGGTAGTACTTGTTGTATTGGATGTGTTTGGGTTGGGCAAACAAGATCCGCTTACTTATCGTGCCGCATCGCTTATATTGGTGCTGGAAGGATTAATGGTTATTATTGTTTTGACATTGGTGGTTGTGGGCAATCAGTTTGGACCTTCTTTTATTTACCTGGGTGTAGCGCCTGTTGATGCGGCAATTGTGCTGGTTTGGCTTGCAGGTATATACATGATAGGAAAAGCAAGAACCAATTTACTATGGCATCAATTAGGGACTCTTCCTGATAGTCAAAAAGAGATGAGAGGACACAGCAAAAAAAAGAAGTTTGATTTGGCAATAAAAAAAGGTACGACCATTCAAATGGCTATTCTTATTTTTGCTTTATGCTCACTGATTACTTTAGTTGCTGGTGTGGGGTTAGAAGTAAGTGGCGATGCCATTGCTAAACAAATAGGAATGACGGGCGTATTATTCGGCGCTACAATTTTAGCTGCTGCTACTGCTTTGCCCGAAATAGCAACAGGTTTAGCTTCGGTGAAATTGAAGGATTATCAAATGGCTATGAGTGATATTTTCGGCGGTAATGCTTTTTTACCGGTGTTGTTTATGGTGGCAACTATTATTTCAGGTAAATCTGTTCTTCCCCAAGCGCACAAAACAGATATTTATCTTACCGGATTAGCAATACTACTTACTGTCATCTACATCTGCGGATTAATATTCCGTCCCCGAAAGCAATTACTGTGGATGGGCATTGACTCATTCTTAGTTATGATCGTTTATTTAATTGGATTAGTGGGATTATTTGCTATTTCATAGTAAAAAGAATTTATAAGGACAGCATCTATTTATATTTTGTGCGGTATACTCAGGTTGAACGTAGCATTTTTTAAGTTCGACGTATGTTTACAGACTACTTAAATTGTCGGAATCAGAATTTAGAAAATTATTGAATTAGCAAAATAAAAATCCGATAAACCGGAATTGAGAATCAGCGAAAGCTAATGTTCCATTGGAAGTTGAAAACTTACATTATTTTGGGCACAAGTCACAGGCTTGCTCTAACTGAGAGATATCTTTGATAGCACCCATCCTCTCGAATATAGAGATTTGAAGTAAACAAATATCGATTTGGTATGTTGGTAATAATGAGGTAACTTTGCCGCTTGTTTAGGCAAGAGATCAGAAAAAAAGAATTAACAAATAAACAAACATTAATTAAAAACTAATATGGCGAAATCGCAAGAGAGTATTAACAAGAAAGATAAAGAGACAAAACGTTTTAAGAAACAAAAAGACAAACAACAAAAAAGTGAAGAGCGTAAGAAAAACTCACAAGGTGGTGGTCTCGAGAACATGATGGCTTATGTAGATGAAAATGGAATTCTTACAAATACGCCACCTGATCCAACAAAGAAAAAGGTGATTGATGCAAATACTATAAAAATTGCAGTTTCCAAAAGGGAAGAGGAGGATACACCAGCTATAAGAAATGGCAGGGTTGAATTTTACAATGACTCAAAAGGTTTTGGTTTCATTAAAGAACTTGCAACTCAAGAAAAATATTTTGTACATGTCAATGGTTTGATTGATGAAATCAAAGAAAACGATTTGGTCACTTTTGAGCTCGAACGTGGTTTAAAAGGTATGAATGCTGTCCGTGTGAAGAAGGTGTGATTACTCAGCATACCGCGAGTTTGAGCGAAGGTAACTTGTGTTGGAAATAGGAATAGTTTGAAACAGTTTTGAAGTTGAAAACTTCCTTCTTTTTCAGATAAATCGGAATGTGCCATTGGAAGTTGAAAACTTACATTGTTTTGGGTTCAAGTCGCAGACTCATCAAAATCTTTGATAGCAACTTATTAGTATTTAATGATTTGTAAATACAACAATTAAAATATCAAATGAATTAAGAAACTACAAAACAAATAGTTATCGGGTTAATATATTTTCGCTTTTTCTAAATTCCAATCCTTGTACTCATTTCCCCCTGTTTGAAAAAATCCAGAGTCAATACAATACGTATTCTGTCTGTAATTGATCCATTCATTGATTGTATATTCTCGGTGACCAACAGCGGAACATAAATCTCAAAAAGATTCCATAGACCTGCTTTTAAGCCAGCTTCACCGAAAAAACGAGAATTATATTTCGTTCCTAAACCGTGATCGTTTAATAATAAGTTGACAAATGGTTTAATTCCAATCCGACCGACTATTCCGGGCAAATTACTTGATAATGAAAGCGAAATAAGCCATTTACTATAACCAAGTTTTTCGGTTACAGGTGATACTAAACCACCTTCTGAAAGGGTCATTTGCCTTGACCAAAACGATGTTGGAAAAACACCAAATCGGTCGGGATAAGTGCCTTCATAAAGATATTGATTACGTCCGCTTCTGCCACTTGGCGCAAGTGCATAAAAAGAATTTGATGAAGTGTTTTTCAGCACGGCACCTGCAAAAAACCTTATTTCCAGGCCATTATCTCTTCCTGTATAGCTCTGTTTATAATTAAAATCGACCGCTGCTTTTTGAAAAGAAGTACCGGATTCAAAAGAAACCAACAAGTTGTACGGATTGACTAAACTTGTTTTTTGTAAGTTATAACCAAACTGCAAATACGAGTTCATGGTTGCATTCTCGAGATTTTCAATTTGATAAAGATCGGAAGCCAGAATATATCGTCCGTATATTTTTTGTCTGATGGGGTTGGTTTCTTTGTTTGCTCTGAAATTAATATCCAAACCCGCCATTAATTTGTGATAGTTTTGATTGCCCGGAGCACCGAATTGAGTTCCTTCAAGAGTAACTTTTGCCAAACGAATCAAATTATTATAGGGAGTTATGTTGTAAGAAATTTTCCCAAAGCCCGCTAAATTTGAATTATTAAAAGTATAGAAAGACATAACAAAATATTCAAGTGGTTTGGGTATAACGAAACCGTTATGCAGAGCCAAACCCATCATAAAACCGTTTTCATGGTTCCAATTGACAGCCGGAATATACATCAAAGATCGTTTATCGGGATCTTCAAGGCTAAGTAAAAGTTGAGGTTGGATTGGGTCAACTTTCGGGAAAATTCCGGATGTTCGGATATTGTTGTTAAGCCTGTAAAGCTCTGGCATTACATGTTTTGGATCAATTTTTATTTCAGTAAAATTTCCTTGCGGAATATCAATCCATTTTTGCCCTTCAAAACCATTGACCCACTTTTTAAAACAGATTGAATCGCCATTTGTTCCTGCTATAATCAATGGCGAAGTCAACTCTCCACTATTTTCCACAAGAAGTCGGCTGTTTTCCATACTCACAATTTTGTAATCGAGCCGTTTGGTAGTTCCAATAAAATCATCGAAAAACCAACTTAAGTCTTTATCAGTATGCGATTCAAACACATTACGAAGATCATCGGGTTGTGGATGCTTAAATTTCCACTGGCGATAATAATTATGAATGATCGAATCAAATAAAGAATCGCCAAGATAGGCTCTCAGGTAATTGAAACCGATAGCTGCTTTGTTGTAGGGCATAAGATTATAATTCATTGCATTATAGTCTGTTGAAGTCAGATTTACCGGTTGTTCGAGGTTGCTACGTGCCGCAACAAGCCATTCGAGTTCCATCATACGTTCTATCGGCATTTTATCTATATGAAAGAATTTTGCCTGTTTCTGATTTGATAAATAATTCTCCCAAAGTTTTTTATAGGGATACCTTTTGGTCAGATATCGCACTTCATACGAAGTAGTAATTCCTTCATCCATAAAAGGAAATCGGCGTTCGTTGGAACCAAGAGCAGCATAAAACCAATTATGACATGCTTCGTGTGCAATCACTTTGTCCAGCGAGTAAGCATCTTTGGGGAGTCCAATCACCGTAATGCCCGGATATTCCATTCCTTCGCCGGCTGTCAAAGCACTTTGAACAGCCGTAAAACTGCTATAGGGATAATCTCCAATCCATTCTGAAAAATCAATAATAGCATTATTTATATATGGAATTGCATTTTTCCAAAGTCCGGACTGCTGATTGGTAAACATCAACCAGGTTGTTACTTCCTTGCCCGATTTCGGAAGAATGACTTTACTCTTCAATACATGAAACCGTTTATCGGCAAACCAGGCAAAATCATGGATATTATTCATAGTATATCTCAACGTTTTCGTTTGAGCGGAGGAAATAGGAAATTTGGCTCGTCCGTATTTAGCCGTTTTTTTCCAGGTTGTATCTGCAGCCAGTTTATCAAGCACTTCGAGTTCCTGTTTATTTTGCAGATTTCCGGTGGCACCTACAATGTAATTTTCGGGCAACGTAATTCGTACATCAAAACTCCCAAACTCAGAATAAAACTCACCCTGATCGAGATACGGCATTTGATGCCAACCGTTATTGTCGTAAACTGCCGGCTTCGGATACCATTGTGAAATTTGATACGATTCGCCGATATGTCCCAATCGCGAAGTGACTCCTTTTGGTATTTTGACATGAAAAGGCGTAGTAATGATGAGTGTATCGCTTGGGAGAAGCGGTTTATTCAATATTATTTTGCAAATATCCGGTTGGTTAGAAACATAATTCCACTGAACCTGAAGGTCGTTTACCCTAAAGTTCAATGAATCAATATAGCCTCTCAGTTCAGGATCATTAAACAAGCGTTCTTTTCCTTTTATACTGAATAGCTGCTTTGCCAAATCGGTTTTATTACTTGAATAAGCATTTGGCCACAGGTGAAAATACAAAAACTGAAGCGTGTCTGGAGAATTGTTGATATATTGAACTTTCTCGAAGGCGCTTAGTTCATGGCTTTTATCATTCAGCTTAACATCAATGGTATAATTTACTTTTTGCTGAAAATATTCTTGCGTAAAAGCTTTCGGAAACATTCCGACTATTATCAAATAAACTACTAAAGCCCACTTTAGTTTAAATGTACCGAAATGCTTTCCTGAATCTTTCACTGTTTATTGGCTTTGAATTGGCAAATTTGAAAAATAGAGTTCTGTAAAAAAATACAGAACTCTATTTTACCTGAATAACCTATGCATTAAAGTAGTAATTGCAATTTATGACAGATAAAGATAACCGGCATAAATTTGACTAACTGAATTTAAGTGGATGTTGAACCCGAAGATTATTCCGGCAGATAGATTTAAATAACTCTCAGTACAAGCAACAAAATGATAATAAGAACAACCGTACCTACACCTACATAAATGTAAGCTCCGTCTCTGCGCATACTTTCCTTAATGTCTTTCAGTTCGTTTTTCAGTTCCTTTTTTTCGCTCACTGTCAATTCTGATTTATCCATTCCACGAATTTCTTCAACGCGTGCCCTATAGGCACTTATCTCTTCTTCAGTTAGTTTGTTTTCCGTAGCAGCAGGAACTGTAGTGGTACTTGTTGAACTTTTAGCTGCAAAAGTTGGTGCTGCACTTAACGAGAATATCGTCAGGAGTGCAAAAAGAATTGTTTTTTTCATTTTCTGATTTTTTTTAAAATTAGTTGTTTACATGTTTGGCGTAAAAGTAATGGGCAGAACATAGAAATTTGTTACATAAATCTTTAAATTAATTACATAATTCACATATTCATTCGGGTACTTTAATAATTAACCACAACTTCCCGTAATTCATCCTTTTGTTTTGACACAAAAGCCGTTGTGCTTTTCATAACAAAGTCGCTATATAATCAAAGTTTCAGGGCTGCATATTTAATTTGCTTAATCGTTTCCTTTATTAAAATTAGCTGCCATTTTGCGTGGTTGCCTATTTTGCTTATCTTTGCGCGCTTAAATTTTTATGTTTAATGATTAACAAAGCGGCATAATTTGTTTTGTCGTTCAATTTTTTCAAAGTAACTCTCAAAATGATAAAAACTACTTCCCGAATAATTTCACTTTTCATTCTGTGTCTTTTCCTCATAAGTTGGGGATGGCAAGGTCATCAAACTATAAATAGCAAATGCCCGGCATCTTTTCCGGCTTCAATGGCTGCATTTCAAATATGGTCGGATTCGCTTGCCAGCAACGCCTCAAATGCCGATAGCCGTAAAAGCACGGATAAAAACGAAAGCCCACGTCATTTTATTGATATTGACAACTTCGCTGAATTTAACTCGACCGGGCGCATTGCTTCCACATACGATTCAATAGTCAATATTCATGGGGCATCTTTTATGAAGAGTAATGGAACCCTGCCATGGGCAACCTTGAATATGTACGACACGCTTAAAGTGGATTTTCAGAAGCAAAAATGGCATAAAGCCATGCTGGATGCTTCCGATCTTGGTCATTATGTTGCCGACGGTCACATGCCATTGCATATCACTGCAAATTACGATGGGCAAAAGACGAATCAAAGCGGTATTCATTCACGTTATGAAAGTGATATGGTGGGTGACTACATTATCAGCCTCTCTAATTATGCCGGTGAACCTGTAAACTTAGTCAGCAATGTAAACAACTATGTTTTTACCTATATTTATACCAATTATCATTACGTTGACAGTGTGCTTGCTGCCGATTCCTATGCTCAGAAATTGGATCCAAATTATTCTTCTACATATTATGTTGCATTATGGAGTAAAGCACATTTCACTACAATGCTTTTCCACAACGCTTCCCATTCACTTGCCGAGTTGATTTATAGTGCATGGGTTGAAGCAGGAAGCCCCGCTTTTGGTGTAACAAGTTTTATTTCGGATACGACAGAAAATGAAATTTCAGTTTATCCTAATCCTACTTCCGGTGTTTTAAACCTCAATAGCGACAACATTTTAAAAGCTGAAGTATTCACTGTCACCGGAACAATAGTGGGAATATTTTATGACAAGCATATCAATTTAAGCAATCTTCCGAATGGAATGTATATCCTCAGTATTTACGGAAAAGAAGGCATACTGAAAAAGGAGAAGATATTGTTAGCTAAATAGTTTATAAAACGCTTTATCTGATATGTTTAGCGAAGAATAACTCTGGTCTGGAACAATTTGCCGACAAAATTATAGCAACCTATTTGGAGCTTTCACTCAATGAACAAGCCGTAAAGCTTAAAATTATAACTCCCCAAAAAAATTTAAAACTCAACAACTATGGCCGATGAAAAAAAAGAACCGTGGCTGAATTATTTAGCCTTAACCACCATTATTTTTGCAGTGGCAGCAACATTATCCACATTTAAAGGCGGTGGATTTTCCACCCGTTCGGTACTAAGTCAGGAACAAGCCTCCAACAAATGGTCGTACTTTCAAAGCAAAAGTCTGAAATTGTATCTTTACGAAACTCAGAAAGATGTAATGGAACTCGATACAAAACGCATTCCGAAAACCGATGCAGCAACTCTGGAAGCTTATCAGAAAAAGATGGCTGATTATGAACAATCTATAAAACGGTATGAAAAAGAAAAAGCCGATATTCAAAACGATGCCAAGAATTTTGAAGCACTCCGCGACGAAGCACAGAAACATTCACAAGCATTCGGGATGGCGGTTATTTTCCTGCAAATATCCATCCTGCTTGCATCAATTGGCGCTTTAATCAAGCGGAAATACCTGTGGTATTTGGCGATGGGAGTTGGCGTAGTTGGTCTGTTCTATTTCCTGAACGGATTCCTGTTGTTTCTCTGATAAACCAAAAAGCTTTTGCCAGAATGAATCAATAAAGTACCGGAACTTAAATTACACAAAAACGCAAATTGTCAATAGCTTTTGCGTTTTTCTTTTTTATTTGAATAAATATCGTATTTTTGCCAATCACAAATTGCGAATTTTCATGAAAATTCCTGCAAGTTGAGCTCCCTTAATCAACATTATTAATTAAAAATCAATCCATGGAAGCAACAGTTTATAAAGTGTACAAATATCGTTGGATCATGCTTAGTGTGTATATGTTTATCGTGATTGTCAACCAATTACTTTGGATAACATTCGCACCCATCACCAGCGATGCCGTTCATTATTACGGCGTATCTGATATCCAAATCGGCATTCTTTCGATGTGTTTCATGATTGTTTTTATTTTTGTTTCCATCCCTGCCTCGTGGGTAATCGACACGTATGGTATTAAGATCGGAGTCGGGATTGGGGCGGTACTTACCGGAGTTTTCGGAATGATGCGCGGCATGGTATCCAGTTACGAGTGGGTGCTTATCGCCCAGATTGGCGTTGCAGTCGGTCAGCCATTTCTGCTCAATGCCATCACCAAACTGGCGTCGCGTTGGTTCCGCATCGAAGAAAGAGCCACGGCAGCCGGACTCGGAACGTTAGCCATGTATATCGGCGTGTTAGTCGGAATGTTGCTGACTCCACATCTTACAAAAATATACGGAATTACGGAGATGCTATATATTTACGGTGTTATTTCCATCATTGCTGCATTGGTTTTTATTTTATTTTCGCGCGAACGTCCCATGTCGGCACCCTGCCATCCCGATCAGGAAGAACGTTCTCTGGTTTTTGACGGTCTCCGCGATACACTACATAACAAAAACTTTTACTGGCTGTTGCTTATCTTTTTTGTGGGACTGGGAATTTTCAATTGCGTCACAACCTGGATTGAAGACATTGTCAGACCACGCGGTTTTTCAGCCGAACAAGCCGGAATTTGCGGCGGATTGATGATTGTGGGTGGAATTCTTGGTGCGTTGATTATGCCCATGCTTTCCGACCGTCTTCGAAAAAGAAAACTCTTTATCATCATCGCGCTTTTCGGATGTATAATCGGTCTGGTGGGTGTTACGTTTGCCACCACTTATGATATGTTGCTGGTTTCGGGTATGATATTGGGATTCTTTCTGTTAAGTGCCGGACCGATTGGTTTCCAGTATGGCGCAGAAATTACGTATCCAACTTCGGAAGGCACTTCGAACGGGCTGTTGATTCTTGCCGGACAGATTTCAGGGATTGCCTTTATTTTCGCCATGGATAGTTTTAAAGATCCGGTGACCCATTCAATGACAAAACCGCTGGTTGTTCTAATCGGCCTCGCAGTTCTCGTGTTGGCATTGTCTACACAACTTACTGAATCACCGTTTATGACTGAGAAGAAAGAATAAGATGAAAAGTGATTTTATTCTTTTGGACATGTAATTATTCATGCTAAGGATCGACCTCGTCCGGTGAGCCGAAAAACAAGTGAAAACGACGTAGAAATCTTTTCTGTTTGAGTCCCGACGTATTTAGTCGGGGCGAGTTTAAAAGATTTCAGTCGTTGAGCGTAAGTTTTTCGAGTGAGGTGGGCGCAGTCTTGAATTTTTTTGCTTCCTTTTTTGTTTCAAGACAAAAAAGGAAGTGGGGTTTTAGGGGCAAAGCCCCTGTTATTTAAAACTTTATTAAATATGCTCAAATTTACTCCCTCGATTTTTATTCTCTTTTTTCTTCTTTCAGTAAAACTGAGTGCTCAGACTGAAACCACGGATTCTTTGGTGCCTGAGCGCATTCAATACATTCAAAATGTACTGAATCAGTCCAAACCGGGAGTGAATGCCTGGTGGTACGGTTGGTTAGCAGGTTATAGTGCAGCAACTGTCGCACAGGGAACTGTTTATTTTTTATCGAATAATAATTCAACCAAACAGGATATGGCACTTGGAGCTGCAACAACATTTCTGGGTGCGGCTTTGCAGGTTTTGACGCCTCTGAACACAGGCCGCGATGCCGAAACGCTATCCTTGCTTCCCGACAGTACCACTGATCAACAACTCATAAAACTAAAAATGGCGGGAGAATTTCTCAAATCCAATGCTATGAAAGAAAAAGCCGGTCATGGTTGGCAGATTCATGCGCTGAACGAAGCTGTAAATCTGGGCAGTGGACTTATCACCTGGCTTGCTTATAATCGTACCGTGTGGGATGGCGTAAGTAATTTTTTGCTCAATAGCGTTATTACCGAAACTCAAATCTGGACTCAACCCACCCGCACCTTGAAAGATTATCAGAATTATTGCCGGAAATATCAAAGCGGAATGAATTCGGTTGCCAATAAAATTGAGCCGGAATATTTCCTGAATACTTACCCCGGCGGAGTGGCTTTAAGAATTGTTTTTTGAACCAGAACAGATCTGCATCTGCCTCGTATTTTCAGTTCTTACAAAAGTTCTTTCCTAAAAATGCCTCGTCCCAAAATACCGTTTTATCAGAATAAAAGTTGTATTTTTGCACTCCGAAATAAACCGATAATGGAGTTAACGACATCCCGATTTATCGGGACTGTTGACTGATAACTGCAAAGCATGGCCAAAACTAAAAAACCTCTTCCCATTCTCACAAATGTAATTATTACTGATATTGCCGCCGAAGGAAAAGCCATTGCCAAAGTAAATGATATGGTTGTTTTTGTCCCTTTTATGGTACCGGGCGATGTGGTTGATTTGCAGGTTACGCGCAAGAAAAGCCATTTTATGGAAGCACGCGCCATCAAATTTCATTGCTATTCCGATAATCGGCGCACAGCAGTTTGCGAGCACTTCGGCATTTGCGGGGGATGCAAGTGGCAGATTCTCCTCTATTCCGAACAAATACGGTACAAGCAAAAACAGGTGGTTGATAACCTGACACGTATCGGAAAAATAGAATTACCGGATATAACTCCGATTAAAGGTTCCGCACGTACCGAATTTTACCGCAACAAACTGGAATTCACTTTTTCAAACAAACGCTGGCGCACCAACGAAGAAATTGCCGAAGGAAAAGTTTTCGACACGATGAATGCTGTTGGGTTTCACATTCCCGGGCAATTCGATAAAGTGCTCGATATTAATAAATGCTGGCTGCAAACCGAAGATTCGAATGAAATCCGTAACGAAGTTCGCCGCTATGCGCTTGAAAAAGGACTTACTTTCTTCGATTTACGTAATCAGGAAGGTTTTCTGCGAACCATGATGATTCGAACCAGTTCTACCGGCGAATTGATGGTGATTATGGTATTTTTCCACGAAGACAAAAAAGCGCAAGACGCACTGTTGCAACATATTGCTTATAAATTTCCACAAATCACTTCGCTTCTTTATATTATCAATTCCAAAGCCAACGACACTATTACCGATCAGGAAGTGCTTGTTTTCAAAGGAAATGAATGTATTTACGAAGAAATGGAAGGACTGAAATTTAAAATCGGACCGAAATCATTTTATCAAACTAATTCCGAACAAGCGTACGAATTGTACAAAGTTACTCGCAACTTTGCCAAACTTACCGGCAACGAATTAGTTTACGACCTTTATACCGGTACCGGTACAATTGCTAACTTTATTGCCCATCAGGCTAAGCAGGTCATTGGCATAGAATATGTTCCGGAAGCCATTGAAGATGCTTTTGTGAACTCAAAACTGAACAATATTAACAATACTTTGTTTTATTCAGGTGACATGAAAGATATTCTGAACGCTGCCTTTATTGAAAAACACGGCAAACCGGATGTAATTATTACTGATCCGCCACGAGCAGGAATGCATGTAGATGTAATTAATGCTATCATTTTTGCTGAACCAAAACGAATTGTGTACGTCAGTTGCAATCCTGCTACTCAGGCACGCGATTTGAATTTACTCGACAGTAATTATAAAATCACCGCAATTCAACCGGTTGATATGTTCCCGCATACTCATCATGTTGAAAACGTTGTTTTACTTGAATTAAAGTAACTGGTTAATTAGTTCATCTGTAGAATCGAAAATTAAATAATTTTAATCTTATGCAAAGACAAATCTTTCAAACTAATTCATCTACCCGTTGGAAAAGTTTTATTTGGTTTATACGTATTTTGGTTGTTTTTTTGATTGTAATCCTTGCTTCAGTTGGTATATCTTTACTTAATAAGCGAGTTTACGACCTAAAAGTGCTGACTTATAATGCCAAAAGACTGCCTGATTTGAATACTGATAAAACAAAGACCTATGTTTCAACTTCAGAGCAAATAGCCTTTGCGAAGCATCTTGAAAGATATCGAAAGAAACACCAAAAATTACTCAAACAAAGAATACATGTTAAACATTCATCTTCGCCCGAAGCAGATAAGTTTTTACCTGTCAGAGCAGGCTTTTATGTAAATTGGGATAAAAACTCTAATATTTCTCTGCATAAAAATATTAGCCAGTTGAATATGATTTTACCTGAATGGTTTTTTCAAAAGGATTCAAAAGGGAATATAGATGTCCGAATCGAAAACGAAACATTAGATTTTATTCAAAATCATAAAATTGCTGTTGTTCCGATGTTAAGTAACTTTTTCAACAAACGTTGGAATGGGGATAGCACGTTCGTTTTACTTAAAAATCCAAAAGCACGGAAATTATTAATTTCACGTATAAAAAATCTGCTGGATAAAAATGATCTTCAAGGCATTAACATCGACTTGGAAAATCTGCCGAAAGAAGCCCATCGTTATTTACTTCAGTTTTCGAAAGAACTTTCTACAACCCTGCATGCTGAAGGATATATTACCACCATTGATATAAACCCTACTGATGAAGGAGTTACCTACAAAGATATTTCACAATATTACGATTTCATTTTTTTGATGGCTTACAATGAACATTCTCCCGATGATCCTCCGGGAAGTATTTCTTCATTAAATTTTGTGGAAACTGCCATAGATGAAGCTATGAAAGACGTTTCATCAAAGAAAATTATTTTATGCGTTGCATCCTACGGTTTTGATTGGGAAAAAGGGAAACCGGGTACCAGAATTACCTATCAGAGTTTAATTTCCACAGCCAACGAACTGAATGAACCGGTATATTTTAATTTCAGTCAATCAGATTTAACTTTACATTATTATGATGATAATAATGCTGAACACGAAGCCCATTGTAATGATGCAGCAGGGACGTTTAACATTATTCGAACCGCTCAGGATAATGATGCTGCGGGTGTATGTTTGTGGTACTTAGGCTCGGAAGATGATCGAATATGGCGTTTTTATTCTCAAAATTTAGATGATAGTTTCTTAAAATTATCTCCGTTTAACTTTAAACAATTAGAATTCATTAATTCTATATCGGCTGTAAGTTACGATGGTAAAGGGGAAATTCTGGAAATGATAAATGTGCCTGATAATGGTCATGTAAAAATCACTTACAATAAATTCGACCAGTTAATAACGGGCGAACAATACGATGATTTACCAAGCTCATACATGTTGAAACGTTATGGTGCAAGTAATCCAAAGCATATAGCACTTACTTTCGACGATGGCCCGAACGAAGAATATACACCTAAAATTTTAGATATACTTAAAGAAAAGAAAGTCCCGGCAACTTTCTTTGTGACAGGTGCTAATATTCAAAACAATATTCCGCTCATCAAAAGAGAATACCTCGAAGGTCATGAAATTGGTAATCATACATTTACACACCCAAATCTGGAGATAACTACTGACAATCGTGAACGAATAGAATTACGGTCAACGCGACTCTTGTTGGAGAGTATCTTAAATTATTCTACTCTGTTGTTCCGTCCACCCTATATTACTGATGCAGAGCCTACAAATCTTTCTCAGATTAAATCTTTGGCTGTTGCTAACGATGAGGGATTTATTTGTGTGACGGCTTATATTGACCCAAATGACTGGGAAGAAGATGTAAGTGCCGATACAATTGTAGCAAGAGCCATTAAACACCGAAACGATGGAAATATCATTTTAATGCATGATGCAGGTGGTGACCGAACTGAAACGGTTAAAGCTTTACCTCAAATTATTGATTATTACAGAAAACAAGGCTATCAATTTGTTTCTGTGTCTGACTTAATGGGCAAAACACGTGATCAGGTAATGCCTCGGGTTCAATCCAAATTCAAATTTACCGACACGTTGGATTTGATTTTCTTTACAATAACTTTTATCTGGGAACATTTTCTGGATGGGTTCTTTATTGTTGCCATTGTGCTGATTATCTCACGGTTACTTGCAATTGGAATTTTGGCAATGCTGCAACATTATAAAGAAAAGAAACGGAAAAATAAATCCACAGATTATCAACCAAAAGTGAGCATAATTGTTCCTGCCTTTAACGAAGAAGTAAATGCCGTCAGAACTGTGGATTATTTATTAAAATCCACTTATCCTGATATAGAGATAATTTTTGTGGACGATGGTTCGAAAGATAATACTTTTGATAACGTAAATAAAGCCTTTAAGAAAAATGCCAGAGTCAAGGTAATTACCAAACCCAATGGAGGAAAAGCTTCAGCTTTAAACTTTGGTATTGAACAGGCAACAGGCGAGATACTGGTTTGTATTGATGCAGACACTATTTTATCGGCTGATGCAATCGCTAAAATGATATCCTATTTTGCAGATTCAAAAGTGGGAGCAGTAGCCGGAAATGTTCGGGTTGGAAACAAACTTAACATGTTAACTTATTGGCAATCTATCGAATATACAACAAGTCAGAATTTCGATCGTCGGGCTTATGATACTGTCAATGCAATTTTGGTTGTGCCCGGTGCAATAGGTGCTTTCCGTAAATCGGCAATGGAAACTATAAATGGGTTTACAACAGACACTTTAGCCGAAGATTGCGATTTGACCTTACGAATGCTTCGTGCCGGATTTGTTATTCGCACCTGCAACGACGCATTAGCTTTGACAGAAGCACCTGAAACGCTTAATAATTTCATGAAGCAACGTTCGCGCTGGACATTTGGAATGATGCAAAGTTTCTGGAAACATCGCGATTTATTATTTAGTTTCAAAAAATCGAATATTGGTTGGATTGCGCTACCTAATTTACTTATATTCAATTTTATAATTCCTTTGTTTTCACCGTTGGTAGACATTCTGTTTATCATAGGACTCTTTACTCACGATGCTAATCAGTACTTATTCTTTTATTTACTCTATTACTTTGTAGATTGTATAATTTCTTCATTAGCATATCATTACGATCATCAAAAGTTTGATTTGAAAAAAGCATTGTATCTTTTTGTTCAACGTTTTATTTATCGTCAAATCTTGTTCGTTGTGTTATTTAAAGCATATATAAAAGCATTAAAAGGCGAGCTGGTAAGTTGGGGTGTAATTAAAAGAACCGGTAATGTGAAAGAATAATTATTCGATAATTGATTTGATAATTAGAAGGTAACTTTAAAATCAATGCTTATATTGGTTTGAAAATAAGATAGATAGCATTTACAAAAACAAAAAACGACACAATATGTTGTCAGTTGGGATTATTTTCCGTTATTTTACACGATTTTTGAATATAAATATAACGCCCTAAAACATGTCTGTATCAATCCGCGAAGTAAGTTCAAAGAAAGATTTAAAAAAGTTTATCTGGTTCGGTATTAATCTTTACAAAGATTGCAAATTTGCAGCGCCACCTTTATTTATGGACGATTTGCTTAATTTGAGTAAAGGTAAAAATCCGGCATTGGATTTCTGCGATACGGCATATTTCATTGCTTATAAAGACAATAAAATTGTCGGACGTATTGCGGCCATTATTAATCCGGTGGCAAACGAAACATGGAATCAGAAAAATGCTCGGTTTGGCTGGGTTGATTTTATTGATGATTTGGACGTTTCGAAAGCATTATTTGATACTGCTACTGCTTGGGCAAATAACAAAGGTATGACTGCTATTCACGGACCACTGGGATTTACCGATTTAGACCATGAAGGCACATTAATCGAAGGATTTGATAAACTGGGTACACTGGCAACTATTTACAACTATCCCTACTATCCAAAACATTTCGAACAATATGGATTTGTAAAAGATGTTGATTATAATGAATACCTGATTACGGTCCCTGAAGTTTTTCCTGAAAAGTATTTCAGAATAGCTGAAATCGTTAAACAAAAATACAACTTAACATCAAAACATTTCAAAAAGAGAAAACAAGTTGTTGATAAATACGGTTTAAAAATTTTTGAATTGCTTAACTTGTGCTATCAGGATTTATATGGATTTACCAAATTAAATCAAAACCAAATAGATTTTTACATTAAATTATATTTCAGCTTTTTCCGACTGGATACAGTTTCAATTGTTGTAGATCAAAAAGACGATGTGATTGCACTTGGTATTGCCATGCCCAGCTTTACAAAAGCCCTGCAAAAAGCAAAAGGAAATTTATTCCCCTTTGGATGGTATTATATGCTGAAAGCTCTTAATAAAAATGACGTGGTGGATCTTTACCTTATGGCCGTACATCCTGATTATCAAAATAAGGGCGTAAATTCAGTTATGTTTGCAGATATTATGCCTAACAGTGCCAAAAATGGTTACAAATTTGCAGAATCCAATCCGGAATTGGAAACAAATACTAAAATGTCTTCACAGTGGGGAACTTTTGAACATGTAAACCACAAGAGACGAAGAGTTTACATTAAAAAATTATAATAGATTTTCACGAGTTGAGCAGTAATTAAAAACTACTGCTCAAATTTTTTCAACATATTAAAGCAGTATTTGTTTTATATATATACTGTAACTTTTTAAACTAAATAAAATGACACGTAAATTCGATTTTTTGGTCATTGGAAGCGGTATTGCGGGCATTAGTTTTGCATTGAAAGCTGCTAAATATGGTAAAGTTGCATTGCTTTGCAAAACTTCATTGAGTGAATCAAACACCTCTTTTGCTCAGGGTGGAATAGCTTCAGTAACTTATGACCCGGACAATTTCGAAAAACATATTGAGGACACCTTAATTTCTGGTGACGGACATTGTGAGTTGGCTGCAGTTGAAAAAGTGATTTACGAAGCTCCAAATCAGATAAAAGAATTACTAAATTGGGGAGTTGATTTCGATAGGGATGAAGACGGTAAATTCGATTTGCATCGTGAAGGCGGACATTCTGAGCACCGAATTTTACATCATAAAGACAATACCGGTTATGAGATCCAGGAAACTTTAATTCGTCAAGTAAAAGCTCATCCGGAAATTGAAGTTTATGAGCATTATTTTGCAATTGAAATTCTTACTCAGCATCATTTGGGAGAAGTTGTAACGCATCATACTCCGGGTATTGAATGTTACGGAGCTTATGTGCTAAATCAACAAACGAACAATATTCACACATTCCTATCTAAAGTTACCTTACTTGCAACCGGTGGAATTGGCAGTGTCTATTCAACAACTACAAATCCCGAAATTGCCACCGGTGATGGAATTGCGATGGTTCACAGAGCCAGAGGAATTATTAAAGATATGGAATTCGTACAGTTTCACCCTACAGCTCTGTATCATCCCGGTGAAAGACCCACTTTTTTAATATCAGAAGCGATTCGAGGTTATGGAGCAGTTTTGCGAACTCAGGATGGAAAACTATTCATGCAAAAATACGATGAACGTGGTTCACTTGCTCCACGCGATATAGTGGCACGTGCCATTGATAATGAAATGAAAATTCGCGGTCATAGTTTTGTATATCTGGATGTTACACACGAAGATCCAAAAGAAACCAAAAAACATTTCCCCAATATTTATAAAAAATGTCTCGAATACGGGATTGATATTACAAAAGATTATATTCCCGTTTCACCCACTCAGCATTATCTTTGCGGCGGAATAAAAGTGGATTTGAATGGACGTTCTTCAATTAATCGGTTGTATGCTGCCGGCGAATGTTCGTGTACCGGATTGCACGGTGCCAACCGTTTAGCATCTAATTCACTAATTGAAGCTATCGTTTTTGCAGATGCAGCAGTGAAAGATGCTGTTAAAATAATTGATTCTCTAACATTTAATGAGTTTATACTCGATTGGAATGACGACGGCACTTCACTTCCCGAAGAAATGGTTTTAATAACTCAAAGTTTCCGTGAAGTTGAGCAAATTATGAGTACCTATGTGGGCATTGTTCGTTCCAATTTGCGTTTGATCAGAGCTATGAATCGGTTAGAGATTCTTTATCGAGAAACAGAACATTTGTTTGAAAAGTCAGTTGTTTCAAGAGAAATTTGTGAACTTCGTAACGTTATCAGCATTGCCTATCTGATTATAAAACAAGCACTCATGCGCAAAGAAAGTCGTGGTTTACATTACACGGTTGATTATCCCGACCGAATGAGAAATGAGACTTGATCAGGATAAGTTGGTAAACGGAATTTACAAAGGCAAAACAAAGTAAATTTAAGAATAACTATTAAAATTTTGGAGATTAATTCAGAGAAATGCACTAACTTTGACCACTCGAAATTAATTCAAAATGAAACGTGCGAAACTTTTAGAAATCAGGCAGATGAAACCAATACTTACACTACTGTTTTTGTGTGTGTCCGTTGCTGGTCTTAACGCCCAAATCACTTCAAAAGGAGACTCACATAATACAAATCAAAATGTTGTAATAAAAATTGAAGGCAATCAGAATGGGTGGGTGAAAGGAGATAATGATGTTTCTTCCGGGATAAGTACTCCGGCTTTAGGAAATGAGAATGTCAGTTTTAATGCAACTTCCGAAGGAATATATGTCACAATTAACAAAGGCACAAATAAAATAAAATTATTTGCACTTACCGGACAATTACTATTAGACGGCGACTTAACTCAAGGTCGTTTCTTTATTCCAACCCGAAAAGGAATTTATTTTATGAAAATAAATAACAAAAGCTACAAAGTTATTTGTAGATAAAAACCACCATCTAAACAAACTTATTTGTATGCTCAAACATCTCGTTTTTTTTAGTTTAGCCGAGAATGCCGAAGGTAAAACTAAAGCTGAAAATGCTGAAATTATCAAATTCGAATTAGAAAATCTAAAAAATCTGATTCCTGAAATAATTCATATTGAAG
>Ga0209746_1000236_pt1 | contig 30339 bp, 25 predicted proteins | sample BarGraNGADG00211_3_FD_184496 | JGI IMG/M metagenome (GOLD analysis project Ga0209746, IMG submission 184496) | Arctic peat soil microbial communities from Barrow, Alaska - Barrow Graham LP Ref core NGADG0011-211 (SPAdes) (version 2) | ecosystem: Environmental > Terrestrial > Soil > Wetlands >... | reverse complement strand
CGGTTGTGTATCTCCTGGTGATGCGCTCGACCTCACCCGCGGACATCCCGGTGTGGTCGCAGATGACGCCCCCCTTCGCCCCGCCGTACTGGATCTTGACGACCGCGCACTTCCACGTCATAAGCATTGCCAGCGCCTTCATCTCGGGGAGAGTGACGCCGGGATGGTACCGCAGGCCTCCCTTTGCGGGCCCGCGGTCCAGGCTGTGCTGCACCCGGTATCCCTGGAAGACCTCGACGGTCCCGTCGTCGAGCCGCACCGGCAGCGATACGTTCAGCACCCGGCGGGGGTTGCTCAGTATAGCCACCACGTCGTCCGACAGCTCCAGTATCGACGCGACCTCCGCCAGGTCGCTCAGGGCGTTGTCCCACTCGCTTCCAGGCTTCACCAACCTGACCACCTCGTGAGTGTTGAACTTTCTACCGCTCCGGCCGGGTTGATTGTAGCACTGGAGATGTGCGCAGGGACCCATCACCGTCCGGCGAACGCTTCGATTAGCGCGGGGATTCTACTATGATAGAGGCTGCAGGAGGCGACCGCGCCCGCCCGCTTCACGGACGGAAGCGCGACGCGGCAAGCCAGGCCTGTTGCCCGACGGGAGGAGAGACATGACGCAGATCCAGCAGACACCCGAGCGGATCGTCGAGGACGGCCGCGCAGTGCTAGGCAAGTTCATGCAGCCGTTCAAGGAGGTCAACCCGCTCGACTCCGACGTACTGATGCGCGGGCGAAAGGCCTCGCGGCTGATGAAAGACTTTCGGCTCAAGGAGTGGGAGCACTTCGGCATCATCCACGACGACTACTACTTCGGCATGGTGATCTTCGACGCGAAGTTCATGGGGACATCGTTCTTCTACGTTTTCGACCGCAGGAGCGGAGAGTTCTTCGAACACAGCAGGATGGGCCCGGGCAACCCGATCAGGGTCGCGCGCGAGCTCTGGCACGGCGAGTGCCTTTACGAGCATGTGGGTTACCTGATGGAGTTCGAGAACAGGCTCGACGCGGGGATGCACCGCCTCAAGGTCGACATCAAGGCGAGCAGGAAAAAGCCCGCGGTGAAGGCCGAGCTCACGATGCTGGAGGACCTGTCCAGGTTCGAACCGCTGGTGGTCGTTAGCCCCATCGGAGAAGACCGCCTGCTGTATACTCACAAGGACGCCTGCCCCGTGGAGGGCAGGGTGGAGATAGGCGGAAAGCGCGTGGAGCTGGACCCGGCCAGGCACGTCGCGCTGATGGACGTGCAGAAGACCTACTACCCGTTCAACACATTCTGGAAATGGTCCACGTTCGGCGGATATGACGGGGAGGGCAGGCTCCTTGCGATGAACATCTGCCAGAACTTCATCACCGACGATGAGCGCTACAACGAGAACTGCACGTGGGTTGACGGAAAGATAACCCCGATGTCGGCGGCCAGGTTCGACTACGACGAGTGCGACCTGATGGCTCCCTGGAGGCTGGCCACGACGGGAGGGGAGCTGGACGTAGAGTTCGCACCGGCCGGAGAGCGGGTCGGCAAGGTCAACCTGGGCGTCATCATGTCGGACTTCCACCAGCCGTTCGGTGAGTTCGCCGGCAGCATGGCGGGGCCGGGGACGGCCCGGTTGGACGTCAAGGGCCTGTTCGGGCTCTGCGAGCACCACCTGGCTCGCTTCTAGGGAAGGGGTCGAGACCATTGGAGCAGGATCCCTCGACGGCGCCGCAACCCGTGTGCCGACAGGAGCCGGAAAGGAAGCGGAGCGGCATGGCCGTCGCTTCTCTGATCCTGGGCATCGCGGGTTTGTGCGTACTGCCGGTTATCGGCGCGATACTTGCGGTTGTGTTCGGCAGCTTCGCCAAGAGGGAGATCAGGATCGGCTCGGGGGCGGTCGGGGGCTCGGGCATGGCGACGGCAGGCCTGACGCTCGGGATAATCGGCCTCACGCTCCCGATCATCGCATCCTGGGTGCTGGTCGGCTGGGGCTTTATCTTCTGGAGGTCTGGGACGGCGGCGCGGGACGACCTGGTCGGGGCGGTCGAGACGGCAAGGCTCTACTACTTTCAAAACGACAACAGCTACCACGGGATGGATGCCGACACGTTGACATCGCTGGAGGAAAGCATCGACGTGAGGATGGCGCCGGGCAGGCTGGCCGACGTCGTATACCTCGAGGAGGTCACCGACCAGACCGCGCGCTTGTACTGCTACTCAAGCGCAGGAAGGAAATACATCGCGGCGGCGAGAGGGAGCGCGTGGAGATACAACTTCAACATCGAATCAGGAGAGGGCCTCGAGAGGTTCTTCCGGCATCTCGAACAGGGGGAGCCTTCCGGCTAGCGGGCCGGAGGGGTGGTCCGTGGTGAGCGACGACGGAAAGAAGAGGACGACTGGACAGCTCGAGGCGCTCTCCGAGATAAGCGAAGCGATCACCTCGGAGACCTACCTGGACGATATCCTGCGCCTCGTGGTCGTGGTGACCGCAAGGACCATGGGCTCCAACATCTGCTCTCTGATGCTGCTCAACGAGGAGACCGCGGAGCTCGAGATAATGGCGACCCAGGCGGTGAGCGAGGAGTATCTGAAGAAACCGCCCATGAAGCTCGGGGAGGGCATCAGCGGCATGGCGGCCCTGGCGAACGAGCCCGTCGATTGCTGGGACGTCAAGGAAGACCCGCGCTATGTGAACAAGGACGTGGCGATACGGGAGAACCTCTGCTCTCTGTTGAGCATGCCGATGAGCGTAAAAGGCCGTGTGGTCGGGGTCATCAATTGCTACACTTCCATGCCACACGAGTTCACCCGCGAGGAGAAGACCATCCTGGCCACCGTAGCCAACCAGGCCGCGATGGCGATCGAGAACACCGACCTCGCGATGAAGACAAAACTGATGGAAGAGGAGCTTGAGACCCGGAAGCTGATCGAGCGGGCCAAGGACATCCTGATGGAAGAGCGCGGCATCAGCGGCTTCGAGGCGTTCTCGGCCATGCGCCGTAAATCGATGGACACCAGGCGACCGATCAGGGAGATAGCGGAGGCCATCATCCTGGCGAGCGAGGTAGGCAAGAAGTAGGTTCCCGCTGTTGGTTGTATTGCTTGTCGAGGCCTGAGTCCATATCCTATTATTCAGCCGGGCCGCGCACGAGGATGTGCGCAGTTGGGACGACGTCGACGCTGACAGCCGTCTCTTTTTTCATAGTGTACGCCGAGCAGTACGCGAGCGAGACGACGCAGTCAGAACTGATGTCGTCTCTTTCTTTTTTAGGGAAGGTGTGAAATGGCAGACACCAGGGCAGTGAGCATGAGCGGGTTTGTCGCCGAGACGGTCAACAGGAACTTTGCCGACCGGAGCAAGCTCAGGGATGTGCTGTACGAGATCCAGGGCAAGTACAACCACCTTCCGGAACAGGCGCTGCGGGACGTGGCCGCGTTGATGCAGATCCCCCTCCCGGACGTGTACGGGGTGGCGACCTTCTACACCTCCTTTTCGCTGGAGCCCAAGGGCCGGCACATCGTGACGGTCTGCATGGGGACCGCGTGCCATGTAAGGAACTCCAGGGGGCTGCTCGACGAGATCTGTCGCTGCCTTGGCATCAAGCCCGGTGAGACTACGGAGGACATGCTGTTCAGCCTGGAGACCGTCAACTGCCTGGGGGCCTGCGCCATGGGCCCGATCATGGTCGTGGATGGGAAATACCATGGTGAGATGAACGCCTCGAAGGTAGCCCGGGTCCTGAAGAAATACCAGACCGCAGAAGTGAACGTACTGGCGGACGCGGTGCTCGGGTCCGCCGACGATCTGACGGAGTACCGCGAATCGGTGGCGTCCACGAGGTACGCGGGTGGGCTCGGCGTCCACCTGTGTTGCGGGACCGGCTGCGTCGCGAGCGGCAGCAGGGACGTGCTGGAAACGCTCAAATACGAGATGAAGGACCAGGGCGTCCAGGCGAGCGTACAGGTAAGGGCGACCGGGTGCCACGGTTTCTGCGAAAAGGGCCCGCTGATGCTGATAAAGCCCGCCAACATCCTCTACCAGAGGGTCAGCCCTTACGACGTGCGCGACATTGTCTCGGAGACCCTGCAGAACAGCCGAGTCGTCGAGAGGCTGCTCTACGAGGACCCCGCCACGGGAAAGAAGGTGACCTGCAGGGGGGACGTTCCCTTCTACGCAAAGCAGAACAGGCAGATACTGGGCCCGAACGGCGAGATAGACCCTCTCGAGATCGACGATTACATCGCAAGGGGAGGCTACCAGGCGCTGGCGAGGGCCCTCTACGAGATGGAACCCGGGGAGATAATCGAGGAGGTCGAGCGGGCCGGGCTGAGGGGCAGGGGAGGCGGCGGGTTCTCGGCCGCGCGCAAGTGGAACGCCTGCCGCAGGGCTTACAGCGTGGACGGGGTCAAGTACGTACTATGCAACGCCGACGAAGGTGATCCAGGAGCGTTCATGGACCGCTGCCTTCTGGAGGGAAACCCCCACAGCGTGCTCGAGGGCATGGTCATCGGCGCGATAGCGATAGGCGCCAGCAACGGGTACGTCTACGTGAGGAACGAGTACCCGCTTGCGGTCAAGAGCATAGCCACGGCCATCGAACAGGCCGAGGCCAGAGGACTGCTGGGCGATGATGTGCTGGGCTCCGGTTTCAGGTTCCAGGTGGAGGTGAGCAGGGGGAGCGGTGCCTTCGTGTCCGGGGAGTCGTCGGCGCTGATGGCTTCCATCGAAGGGCGCGTCGGAGAGCCGCGCGAGAAGTACATACACACCGCTGTCCGCGGCCTCTACGTGAGGCCCACGAACCTGAACAACGTGGAGACATGGGCTAACGTCCCGCTCATCGTCAACGAGGGCGCCGAGCAGTACGCGTCCATCGGCACCGAGGGCAGCAAGGGCACGAAGATATTCTCGCTCGTGGGCAAGGTGCGGAACACGGGCCTCGTCGAGGTCACTATGGGCATAACCCTGCGCGAGATAATCTACGACATCGGAGGCGGCGTGCCCGGAGACAAAGAGTTCAAGGCCGTCCAGACGGGAGGGCCGTCGGGTGGCTGCATCCCCGCATCACTCCTGGACATCCCGGTCGACTTCGACCGGCTGTCCGAGGTCGGGTCCATGATGGGCTCCGGGGGGATGATAGTGATGGACGAGGACACCTGCATGGTGGACATTGCCCGGTACTTCCTGGACTTCCTTTGCGACGAGTCCTGCGGCAAGTGCACCCCCTGCCGTGAAGGGCTCAAGCACATGTCCTCGATCATCACAGATGTGACCGAGGGTACGGCGAACATGGGGCAGCTTGAGCTCCTCGAAGAGCTTGCCGAGGTGGTCCGCGACACTTCCCTGTGTGGCCTGGGCCAGACGGCCCCGAACCCCGTGCTCTCCACCATAAGGTATTTCGGAGAGGAGTACCGGGAACACATCGAGGACCGGCGTTGCCGGGCCGGGGTCTGCAGGGCCCTGATATCTTACGAGATAGACCCCGAACTCTGCACCGGCTGCCTGCGATGCGTCAAGTCGTGCCCGCCGGGAGCGATAACCGGCGAGAGGAAAGAGCCTCACAAGATAGATGCGGCGCTCTGTGAAAAGTGCGGCATCTGCCGCGAGGTCTGCGAGTTCGATGCCGTATTGAGGAAGTGATGCAATGATCAACCTTGTACTTGATGGGCAGGCGGTCGCCGCGGAAGAGGGATGGACCATCCTCGACGCCGCGAGGTATTGGGGGGTCGACATACCGACGCTGTGCCACATGGACGGGCTTTCGCCATACAGCGCCTGCCGGCTGTGCGTGGTGGAGGTCGTGAGGGGCGAGAAGTCGCGGCTGGTGGCTTCGTGCTCGTGCCCTGTCGAAGAGGGTATGGAGGTAGTGACCAAGAGCCAGCGGGTCAAAAAGGCGAGGAAAGTGATCCTCGAGCTGATGCTTGCGACGACGCCGAACTCGAGGACCCTCCAGTGCCTCGCGTCCCAGCTCGGTGTGACCAAGGTCAGGTTCAAAGGAGAGGACAGACGCTGCCTTTTGTGCGGACTGTGCGTGCGCGTGTGCGACGAGCAGATGCAGGGAGGCGCGCTGGGCTTCGCACGGCGGGGCATCGACCGAGAGGTATCGATACCTTTCCACAAGACACCGGAGGCGTGCCGCCAGTGCGGAGCGTGCCTGTACATCTGCCCGGTCTGCGAGTTGCCCTGCCGGGGGACGATGCAGCCCGGCGAACTCTGCAACGCGTGCCTGGATACTGTGCAGATCGACCCGTTCCCCTCGAGGGATTGATTACAAGGAGGAGTGATCCAGTATGGCCATGACCAGGTTGAACAGGTCGGCCGCGACCATGTCAAAGAACCGTACACCGGATAGCGTGAGCCCGTTCAGCGGTATGTGCGCTACCTGCGTGGAGGGGTGCATAGGGATGTGCGAGATCGGTAAGTCCGCGATCCGTGGTGCCGAGTGCATATATCCCCAACCTTTCGGGAGCATGACTGCCGCATCCGAGAAGGAATACCCGGTGGACCTCTCACACTTCAACATAATGGGTAGCGCGGTCGGGGCGTTCGGTGTTGCGGCGGACAGCGAGCACGCCGTCTTCACCAACGTCGACCTCGAGACCACAATCGGCAACGAGAACCCGTTGAAGCTGAAACTGCCCATCATTGTGCCCGGCCTGGGCTCGACCGACGTGGCGAAGCGTAACTGGGACGGCCTTGCGGTCGGCGTCGCGATATCCGGCTGCATGATGACCATAGGCGAGAACGTCTGCGGGATGGACGACGAGGCTGTCATAGAGAACGGCAAGATAAAGAAGTCACCCGACATGGAGTACCGCATCCGGACTTACCGGGACTGGCAACTGGACGGCTACGGCGATATCGCGGTCCAGTTCAACGTGGAGGACACCAAGCTGGGGGTTCCCGAGTACGTGCTCCAGGACCTGGGCGTCCAGACGGTGGAGCTGAAGTGGGGCCAGGGGGCCAAGGACATCGGCGGCGAGGTCAAGCTGAAGAGCATCGAGAAGGCCCGGGCCATGAAGAAGAAAGGCTATATCGTGCTTCCGGACCCGGACGACCCCGAGGTGCTGGAGGCCTTCGAGCTCGGCGGGATAAAGGAGTTCGAGAGACATTCGCGGATAGGCATGGTCACCGAGGAGGGGTTCGCCGCGGCGGTGCAGCAGCTCAGGAGCATGGGCGCCAGGAGGGTCTTCCTGAAGACCGGCGCATACAGACCACTTGACCTGGCCAGGGCCGTCAAGTACGCGTCGGACAACAAGATAGACCTGCTGACCGTCGATGGCGCCGGCGTGGGAACGGGCATGAGCCCCTGGCGCATGATGAACGAATGGGGTGTCCCGACGGTCGAGCTCTGCAGCCTCACGTACGAGTATGTCGATTACCTGGCAAAGCAGGGCAAGTACGTGCCGGACGTGGCTTTTGCCGGCGGCTTCACGCTCGAGGACCAGTTGTTCAAGGGGTTCGCCCTCGGAGCCCCGTATGTCAAGGCGATAGGCATGGCCAGGAGCTCGCTGGCGGCGGCCATGGTCGGCAAGACGATCGGTAACCGCGTGATGGGTGGAGACCTCCCGGTCTATATCGAGCGCTTCGGCAAGACGATGGACGAGATCTTCATTACGGGGGTGCACCTCAAGGATACCTATGGAGCGGAGTTCGAGAACCTGCACCCGGGAGCGATCGGCGTGTACACGTACTACAACAGGCTCGCGCAGGGCATGAGGCAGTTGATGTGCGGCGCGCGGAAGTTCGCGCTTTCCTACATCAAGAGGGACGACATCGCGTCGCTGACCCGCGAGGCGGCCGAAATGACGGGAATCCCGATGGTGACGGAGCTTGACAAGGAAGCTGCGTGGGAGCTCATCAAGTCGTAAGCCTCTCCGGAGGGCATGGATCAGACGAGCGGGCCGGCATGGCCCGCTCTTCTTTTTCGCTGCGGCGGCCAGGCGGTGAGGGGTTTGTAGGCAGGACGCCGCGCAGACGGGATTGAACTCTTTAGAGAGCAGGCTGGAGCGGGACTCTGATGGGAGAGGCAGTGGAAGAGTGCGACGTTCGCGGAGACGTGACAGGCGATTGGCTGGTCGAGTACCCGGCCTGCGGGGAGAATCAATCGGACGATAGATCCTGGACCGAACGGTCGCGAGAGAAACGGCGCGAGAAGGAGCTGAACAAGCGGGCCAGGGCGGGCAAGGCCGCGGCTCGTAAGGCGCGTAAGCGAGAGGCCGAGCTGAAGGTGTGCAGGACCTGCAGCGAATACATCCCCGGTTACGTAAACCTCTGCCCGAACTGCGGGCTCAACCCTGGTGTCCAGACCATCACCGAATTGGAGCCGCTCTATCAGCGGCGAAAGAGAGATAAGGAGGCTAAATGAGCCAGATGCCGCCACCTCCGCCAGGACCGCCGATGCCACCGGGACAGCCACCACCACCTCCCCCCGGGCCGCCGATGGCGGGTGGGCAGATGCCTCCCGAACAGCCGCCTGTCGGGCATGGCTACATGCCGCCGGTTCCTCCGACCACGCCACAGAAGAAAGGGTTCCCCAGGGGTGCGAAGATCGCGATAATCGCCGGTGTCAGCGTGTTGGTGATAGTGGCGATCGTGGTCGTGCTCGCGATACTCGTTTTCGTCAATGTGGTTTCCAAGCCGGCCGACGTGGCGAACTCATACATGAAGGACATCAATCAGGGCAGCCTCTCAACGGCCTACGGCCTGTTGTCGAGCGCCGCGAAAGCGGATGTCTCGAGCAGTGAGTTCGATGACGCGGTTTCCCAGTTCAAGGGCGAGATCGCCAGCTATAGAACCACGAACATCCACATCATAAACTCAGCAGCATATATTGACATGGATGTGACTCCGGCCAGTGGCCAACAGACAACGTGGTATTTCAACCTTGTGAAAGAACAGGGTGACTGGAAGATACTGCGTATCGACTACAAGAAACCTGAGAACTGGCCTAATTCCTGAGGCGTGATATTAACCGGAGGTATCTTCTTCCCCGCCACACCGGGGGACCTTGAACCGGCGGGGGGAGATCACTTTGGGCGCTCCCCTGATGAAAAGCTCCGACATCATCATCCGAGCCCTCTTCAGGTTCCTGCGAGGCATGGGCTCGCCAAGCGCTTGTGCGACCAGTTCGTTCAAGTGGTAGACGGGCATGATGAAAGGCGTGACCTGGGTGCCGACCGAGAACAGCAGGTCACACGAGTTGCAGTACACGACCAGGTACTCGGCGCCGGTGGCCTTCGCCTCGCGGAGGCGCCTGGTTATTCCCCCGGCCATATCGAGCGGGCTGTAGCGGGGAGCGCCGTGGCCCAGGCCGCAGCAGAGCGCCGCCTCGCGGTTGTGCCGCATCTCGACGACCTCGCAACCCATGTACTCGAGCATGCGCCGAGGCCTGTCCTGGAACTCACTACCGAGCAGTTTCGAGTGACAGGGGTCATGGAGCGTGACCCGAAGGCCTTTCAGGGCATCCCTGACCGGCAGCTCCCCGGACAGGACCTTGTCGGCGAGCATGTCACCGAAGTAGGTAACCTCGAAGGGAAACTTCGCGCCGAAACGGCGCGGCAAGACGTTCGCGAGCACGTTATAGCACGCCTGGCAATAAGCCACGAGCTCGGTGACCCCCATCTCCGAGTACGTGCGCTCCAGGTGCTCCGCGACCGACTTCACCTTGTCGAAGACGCCCATCCTGTAATAGACCTCCCCGCAGCAGAGGTCGGGGCGGCCGAAGACCGGCAGCCCCTCGAGCAGCCTGGACTCGGCCATGTAGGGCAGTATCTGGAGGTTGCACCCGGCGAACAGGGCTTTTCCGCTGAGCTCGGGGCGCGCCAGGTCGGACCACGAGTCGAGAAGGGAGCGCTCGGCGGCGGGCAGGCGGCCCATGACCCTGTGCCAGGCGTTGCCAGGCTCGAGCGGCATGACCAGCGACGCGCGGACCGGGAGTCCCTTGGTCCTCGCCCGCTGGTGCCACCTGTAGAGGATGAGCCCGTAGGGGTTGCAGTCGGCGGGGCAGGTCACGTTGCACGTCATGCAGGAACTGCACCTGCCCATCACCTCCTTGACGTATTCTCCCTCAACAAGCCTGCGCCACGCGTCCACAGGGTCGCCCAGGCTGTCACCGAACTCCGGACATCTCTTGAGGCACTCGCCGCACATATCGCACGCGGCAACGTCGAAGAAATCTTCGATCACAGGTTCGTACAATCCGACCCCCTGGCCTCGGCACTCGATTATGATATATAAATCTAGCAGACCTTTTATCGTTCCGGCAGGGCCAGTCGTGTGGGTGTGATTCTTATGCAGCTTACGTTCGACATTTTCGAGCAGCTTGAAGACCTCTACGAGGTCAAGTCCAGGCACCTGGGCTATCTGAACGCCACCCTTCCGGAAGGGTGGCAGACGACCGTCCCGGGTGGATACGGTGGCATGTGGAGGAACAGCGGTGACCGGTTCCTGCTCAAGAGCTACGACCCGTTCCCGAAGCCGCTCCAACTCCTGCTGCCCGACCGGAGGAATCTCGTCTCGTGGACGATGATAGGGTTCGCGAACGAGATGATAATGGCGGTGAGCCCCGAGTCACTTGGTGACTTCCTCGCTCTTTACGTCGACAACCCGACCGCGAGGAGGAACCTCTCAGAGCTTTTTCTGGGAGAAGACATGACCGGCCCGGGCATGAAGGCGTTCGGAAGCCTTGTCGTATGCGCCAGGGAAGAGAACCGCTTTATCGACCTCTACCTGCCGATGCTGCGCGCATTCAGCGAGGGGGACCCCCGCAGGGTCGCGACGGACTCGGAGTTGAGGGACGCCGCCCTGGCGTTCTTCAGGGAGATAGACGACTTCCATCGTTACCTGGACAGCGATATCTATTTTCACAAGAGGTTTTCAAAAGACCTCAAGATGCTTTTCAGGGGCACCAGGTTCAAGATAGTGCCCGTCGCTGCACCGGACGGCGGCGAGGAGCAGGCGGAGGCCTGAAGGCTATCCGTCGATGAGCTCCGTCCCGGCATCCGTCGCCGGAACGAAATCGTTCACGTGCACCACCTGGCTCTTTATCCGGTACATGCACGCGATGACCAGGAACAGCGGCACCGATATCAGGCACATCCCAACGGTCAGCCCGACATACTGGTTGACCAGCCCTATGAAGTAGGGGAGCAAAGCTCCGCCGGCCGCGCCCGCGGCCAGGAAGATGGTGAAGACCGACGACGAAAGGTCCTGCGGAAAGAGGCCCGCGTATCCTATCAGGCAGGGGTAGATGGCAGAGTAGAACAACCCAACGACAGGGTATATGACAACCGCCGCCACCGCGGAGCGGGTGAGTGGCGCAACCAGCAGGAACACTCCGGCGGCCCCGGCGAAGAAGACAAGCACGGTGAAGGGGTCGATCCGCTTCAGCAGGTACCCGCTTATCCATCGACCCACCGTGATCCCGGCCCACAGGCCGGTCAGCACCCAGTGGGCCGCCCCGAATCCTACTCCATGGGCGTTTTCGAGGAACCTCACGAGCCACATCGAGACGGCGCTCTCCGCGGCGATGTAGAGTATCAACGCCGCCAGCAGTCCGTAGAAGAGCCTGGCGTTGAAGCCGGTGATCTCGTGCACCGTCGAGACCGAGAGCGGTCGCACGCCGTCCAGCCGCCCCAGGTCTGTCAGGGCTACCGGCATCGACAGCGGGATTATCAGGAGGGCGGGCGCCACAAACGCCCACCTCCAGAGGTTGGTCGTGTTGTGGATTATCAACGAGGCCAGTATCGGACCTGTCACGACTCCCAGGGAGAAGAAACTGTACAGTATGTTCTGCGCCCGGTGGCTCGACGCGCCCCCGGCATGCGTCACGTATACGCCGGGCAGCGTGATGAGGATGCCGTTCGCGAAGCCCGCGACCAGGAAGAACGCGAGCAGCAGCGGATACCATGGCGATGCGGCGGCCGCGAGAAGTGACACCGAGAGCAGCGCGACATTGCAGAGAAGGAGACTCTTCACCGACACCCGCTGGAGGAACCAGGTGATCAGTATTATCCCTAAGACCCCTCCGGCGAAGTAGGATACCTGCAGCAGCCCGCCCAGGCTCTCGCGAAAACCGAAGTATTTCATGATCGTCTCGACGGTGGCGGGGGCCAGCAGGAGGACGATTCCCGGCACTATCATCATGGGGTAGAAGGCCCTGACCTTCTTCAGTGCATCTTCCCCCCGCGCGTCCATCCACTTCTCCCCGCTTCGCCGATCTCGAACCTTCCAGGGCGCCCGACAGACTAACAGTATATCGTGGATGCGGCGCGGAGCCGCGTTCCACGCCGACGTTGCGGCCCGCGCGGACACGGATTAACATTTAGATATGAAGGCAAGATCACTGACCGCGATAATGATGGCGGCGCTGGTGCTGTGCCTGGCCCCCGCAGCCACAGCTCAGGTGGCCGGCACGGGGTCGGCACAGGCCCTGAGCTACATCCAGGCGCGCCAGAACTCGGACGGTGGCTTCTCAGAGCCAGGTACGCACTCCGACGATACACTGACTGCATGGGCCGTTCTGGCGGGGGTGTCGGGGGCCGATAACCCGGCGCAGCTCTTGAGTTCCGGGACCAGGGCCCTGTCGTATTTCTCTTCTCGCGTAAAGTCCATAACCGATCTGCCCGAGATCGAGCTTTGCGTCCTCTCCCTTTCCGAGACCGGTCTCGACCCGCGGAACATCCAAGGCCTGAACATGGTGTCGCTCCTCACCGCCAACCAGGCCAAGAGCGGTAAGATCGGCAAGGACATAAGCCAGCACTGCCTGGGGATGATCGCGCTCGCCAGCGCCCAGCAGAAGCTTTTGCCCTCGGTCACGGAGTGGCTTATATCTCAGCAGCGCACGGACGGAGGCTGGGGCGAGAAAGACTCGGTGGCGGTGACGGACACGGCACTCGCCATCGAGGCGCTGGTCGCGTCGGGAGAGGCCAGGGCCCAGACTGTCCGACCGGCCCTGAAGTTCCTGCACGGCCGCATGAATGGGGACGGAGGCTTCTCGGCGACCAAGGACACGTCGAACACCCAGGTCACATCCTCTGTGATGAGGGCGCTGTTTGCCGCCGGGGAAGACCCGACATCGACCTCGTGGACGATAGGCGGGCTCAACCCGGCGTCATTCGTCCAGTCGATGCAGGCCTCCGACGGACACCTCGGGTACTCGAAAGGCGTGGATTCGGAGCCGGCTCTGACGACAGCGATGGCGGTGCCCGCGCTGAAGGGAAAACATTTCCCGCTTGCCGCGGCCGCCATGTCGCTGGGGCCGGACAGCCCCGCCTCAAACGGGACTACCAACCCGCCGACCGTCAACGACCTCGGCACCACGGGCGCGGACCCGACCCAGCAGAGCACGGATGGCTCGACGGCGGATACCGGTCAGACGGGAACGACTCGTTCGAGTGGCACGACCCCTTCAGCGAGGGCGGCGACCGTCGAATCGATGCAGGCAGGGGCGACCGGAAGGAGGACGGGCTGGTTCAACGGGCTGTGGGTCTTTCTTGCCGCGTGTCTCGCCTACCTGGTCCTGCTCGCGGCGTCCGCGGTCATCGCGGGAAGGCTAGCGGAACCCCCGCCTATTCTTCGCCCATAACGTCGCGGTTCTTCCACAGCAGGGCGAGCGTCGAAGCACCCAGTATAGCGGTCCACAGGTGTATCACGAGCATCTGCGCCCGGTCGGAGTCCAGGGGCCAGTACTTCCTGTTCTCGAGCGAGTAGAGGATGTCCATGCATCCCAGGAAGATGAGAGCGCTTCCCGCGGCCATTCCCGCGAAGAAGCCCTTGCGGTTCATCTTTAACAGGTTCCTGGCGGCGATCATCGAACAAGTGATCATCCACGAGTCCGCCATTGGGAACGCTTTCTCGAACGCGTAGTCCTGCTCGGTCTCCGTGGAGTCCATCTTCCCCGCGAAGAACAGCACCCAGAACGCCGCGGTCGCGAGGCCGGTGAAGCCAAGCAAAACGGACAGCAGGGTCAGCGCGAGCGGCCGCTTTTTCTCATCCATCCGAACCCCTCCTCGGTGCCGGTGTTTCATCGGGGCCCGGGCGGTGGTCCGAACCGCCTACAGGTCCTGTCTGTCGGTCGTTGGTAAGGATATCAGGGATAAGGGCTCTTCTCAATCCGGGCGGTGATGGGTCCGCGGGCGCGATGCAGCCACCGTCAACCGCGGCTCGAAAGAAGAAGTCACTGGCTCCTGTCCGGCCCGCTACAGGCCCGCTCGGGGACTGGAGATAGGTCAATGTTGGGGGGATGCGCCTGTGGTATATTTAATCGCGGAGACGCGTTCTCACGCACGGATTGGAGGCCTTTCCATGGAAGATCCATGTGCCCTCAAAGCGGCCGAGCTCTGGAACCCATCCGAGGTGCTGTCCGACAGGGTCGCCAGGCTCAGGCAGGAATATTTCGACATCGCGGACCGCGACCACTTCCGAAACGAGATGATCCCATATACGACCGGGACCGACTGGGACGTCATGTGGTCGCCGTGCGAATGGGGGGTCGTTCCCGACCTGCTGCCTTTCCATAAGGCGTTCCTCGAGACGCTGCCCCTCACCGCTGACAAGGTGGAACTGCCGGATGGCTTCTGGGAAAGGTCGAAGGAGGTCCGCGCCGCGATGTTCTTCCGCGAAGTGATCTCCAGGCACCTGCCCGTACAGATACTCGAGGGTGAGCTCATCGTGGGCGGCCAGTTCAACGTGGCGATGTCCCGGGCCCTCAACAAGTCCGAGGCGCGGCGGTGGTCAAAGAAGACCGCCAGGTGGCTCAAGGAGATGGAGTTCGTCAACAACCACGGGATGGGCAACGCCGGCGCGACGCCCGGGCACCTCATCCCCGATTACCCGAGGGCGGTGCGAGGGGGCCTCAAGGGCCTGGTCGAGTATTTCGAGGGCCTGCAGAAGGACACAACCGACGAGAAGCACCGGGATTTCCTCGAGGCTTTGATAATAACCTGCAAGGGCGCCCGCGAGCTCGCCGCCAGGTACGCGGTGGAGGCGCGCAGGCTGGCCGACGAGTGCGGTGAAGAGTCGAGAGCGGCGGAGTTGCTCGAGGTAGCCCGCATCTGCGACAAGGTGCCGTGGGAGCCCGCGGAGACGTTCCACGAGGCTCTGCAATCACTCTGGTTCATCCACATGCTGGTCATGGTGCAGGAGTCTTATCCCGGGCCCGGGATATCGCCGGGCCGGATCGACCAGTACCTCTACCCGTACTACGCCGCGGACATCGACGAAGGGCGGCTGACGCGAGAGGAGGCCAGAGAGCTGCTCGAGTGCTTCTGGGTCAAGCCGAACTACGCCTACGATTTCATCTACCGAGTCGGCAGGAACCAGGGCATCACCAGCGGTTACGGGCAACTGGTGACCATCGGTGGCCACGGCCCCGGGGGAGAGGACCTCTCCAACGACCTGACCTGGCTCATCCTGGACATCATCGAGGACATGAACCTCCTCGAGCCCAAGCCTAACGTGCGGCTCCACGCGGGGACGCCGGACGATTTGCTGCGACGCGTGGCTGGCATCATCTCGAAAGCCCAGGGCGCGCCCTTCCTGCTCAACTTTGATGAGGCGAGTATCAGGGCCCTGCGCTGGCAGGGGCTGCCCGAGGAGGACCTCTGGGACTACGCACCCGTTGGATGCCTCGAGAACACCCTGCAGGGCAACGACAGGAGCGGGACGGTCGACGTCAACATCAACCTGGCCAAGACCGTCGAGATGACGCTGTTCGATGGGAAGGACCTCGAGACGGGCGACAGGCTCGGGCCGCGTACCGGCGACCCGCGGGGGTTCAAGAGCTGGGACCACTTCAAGGCGGCGTTCGAGACCCAGCTCAAGGCGCAGCTTGAGCGATTCATCGATTTCTACGAGCTCGCGGACGCCATAAGGAGCGAGTTCGAGCCGACACCATACCTGTCAGCGCTGGTCGGAGGTTGCGCGGAGTCCGGCCGCGACGTCACCAACGCCGGACCGGTGCACAACTACGTCACGGTCGAAGGGGTGGCGTTCGCCACCGCGTCCGATTCGCTCGCAGCTATCAAGAAGCTCGTCTTCGAGGACGGGGCCGTCTCGATGGGCGAGCTGGTCGATGCGCTCGAGAAGAACTTCGAGGGTGACGAGAGGCTGCGCCAGATACTCCTGAACAAGGCCCCGAAGTTCGGAAACGACGACGACTACGCGGACGAGACAGCCCGATACCTCTCGCGGTTCTGGACCGAGGAGGTGTTCCGGCACGAGACGCCGAACGGACGGCGGTACCGCGGCGGCTACCTGTCGTGGAACTACTGGATAGCCTACGCGCCCCTGACGGCGGCCACCCCCGACGGGCGGAAGCGCGGCACGTTCCTTTCCAACGGCATGTGCCCGGTAGCCGGCAACGACGTCAAGGGCCCAACCGCGGTCGCCCTCTCCATCAGCAAGCTTGGGCTCGAGAGCGCGCCGAACGGCGACTCGCACACCATATCCTTCAGTCCGGCGCTGGTGCGTGGCGAGGAGCACTCCGAGAAGCTCGCTTCCTACCTGCGGGCTTACGGCGAGAGGGGCGGCACGGCCCTCCAGGTGAACGTGCTGGACCCGGAGACCCTGCGGATGGCGCAGGCCAACCCGGACGAGTACAGAAACCTCCTGGTCAGGGTTACCGGGTATAACGCGTACTTCGTGATGCTCGGCAGGGAGATCCAGGATGAGATCATCGCCAGGCACTCCCATGACCTCTAGCGAAGACTCCACCGGGGTCGGCCCGAGGGTCGATGACGCGAAAGGCATCGTTTTCAACATCCAGAGGTTCTCGATAGAGGACGGGCCCGGTATACGGACGACGGTCTTCATGAAGGGTTGCCCGCTAAGGTGCGTATGGTGTCACAACCCCGAGGGCCTCGAGGCCAGGCCTGAGCTCATGTGGTTCGACGTTCGGTGCATCGGTGCGCGCGACTGCCTCGGCGCGTGCCCAACGGGTGCGCTGCAGCTCACCCGTGACGGGATGGTCATCGACCGGGGGAGATGCGACGCCTGCGGCCTCTGCCAGGATGCGTGCCCGGCCGGGGCGCTGGAAGTGGTCGGCAGGAGATACACCGCCAGCGAGGCCTTCGACGAAGTGATGAGGGACGAGGTGTTCTACCGCAACTCGGGAGGCGGCGTCACTGTCTCCGGCGGGGAGCCTACCATGCAGCCTTCGTTCGTCGCGGAGCTGATGACCGCGTGCAGAGAGGCGGGGCTGCATGTGGCCCTCGACACGTGCGGGTATTCATCGCTGGAGGCGCTCGAGCGGCTGCTGGGGCTGGCCGACATGGTACTTCTGGACCTCAAGGTGATGGACGAAGAGCGGCACCGGGAGCTGACCGGCGCCGACCTGGGCCCGGTACTCGAGAGCGCTCGCGTCATCTCCCGCAGCGGCAAGCCGGTCTGGATAAGGACTCCGGTGATCCCGGGATGCACCGACTCCGCAGAGAACATAACCTCGCTGGCCGGCTTCATCGCCGGGGAGATCCCCACCGTCGAGCGGTGGGACCTGCTGGCATTCAACAACACGTGCGGCTCCAAGTACCGGCGTCTTGACAAGACCTGGCGGCTCGAGGGCAAGCCGCTTATAGCGAGGTCCGAGATGGAGGAACTCGCGGGACTCGCCGGGGACTCGGGGGTGCCACACGTGGCATGGTCAGGGGTAACACGCAAGGAGGACTGAGCACCGAAGCGGCTGGACGGCGCGGAGGAGCTCCGGGTAAAGGAGGGCACGTGGGGACAGGAGAGGCAATCGCCGTCGGAGCCGAGGCCGTCGTGGAGTTGCCGGCCCGGGCCCGGGCCGTCTACGAGGAGGAGCAGGCCGCGAAGTTCCTTGCGACTTTGTCCGCGGAGGGGATACCTAATGTCGCCCTGATAGTGAGCCAGTTGCCGGGGGGGCCGGGAGAGATCATCTTCGGCGAGTTCATGATGGTCAAGACCCAGGCCAACCTCGCGGACAACCCGCGCGTCGCCAGTATAGTGATAACCCAGAAGCTCGAGATGGCCGGCTGCAAGGCCGAGCTGAAGGAATGGACCACGAGCGGGCCCCACGTCGACAAGATCAACAGCATCGGTTTTTTCAGGTACAACGCCTACGCGGGCATCCACAACGTCGCGGTGGCCCGGATCACCGGTTTGCTGACGCTTCCGGACAAGCTCTCTTACGCGGCTGTCGGGCTCGAGTACGGCGGCATGAGGACGCGCGGCCGGCTTGCCAGGGGACCGGGCGTCGGCGGCGAGGAGATACCGCAGCCGATACGAGAGAAGTTCAACGGCATCCTGACTATAAAGGTGCTCGCCTTTGCCGGCGATGACGGCTATCCTGACGTCGTCCCGCTCTTTGGCGTGATTTTCAGGACCCCGGGTGAGCTCCGGTTCAAGGTCTCGCCGTACAACTCGGCGGTGAGGCGGGTCTCCACGCCCTGCCCAGTCGCGCTGAACGTCCTGACCATGGATCTCATGACCTACCAGATCAAGGGCGAGCTTATGCGATTCGACGGCCGGGCCGGGTTCGAGAGCGGCGTGGTGAGGGTGGACGAGGCTTACTCCTCGATGCCGCCGTTCTGTGGCCAGAAGCTCGTCTGAAGAAAACCGGTCTCGCCCGCCCGTGATGGAGGCGCTGACGCGATGCTCAGTCTCGAAGAGATAGCCTCGTTTGGCCGGGAAAAGGTATTTTCGACCCTCGGGGAGAGGTACGAGTGCGGCATCTTCTCCAGGAAACTCTGGAGCGAGATGGGGGAGGCCGGTTTTCTCGGCATGACGGTCGCCGAGGAGTACGGCGGCTCTGGAGGTGACCCGCTGCTCCTTGCCGCGGCTCTCCGCGAGTTCGCGCGATCCGGATGCGACCTCGGCCTCACGCTCTGCTGGATCACTCATCTCTCAATATGCTTGAAGAGCATCCAGAGCTTTGGCACAGAGGAGCAGAAGCGCAGATACCTGCCGCGCCTGACCTCGGGCGAGTGGGTGGCAGCCGCGGCGGTCTCCGAGCCCGGGACCGGGGCGCACCCCGGCGGGATGAAGACCACTGCCACGCCTTGCGCTGAAGGGTTCATCCTCGACGGCGAAAAGGTATTCACCACCGGCGGACCCGTCGCCGACCTTTTGATGGTCCTTGCCGTCACCGGAACGGACGCGCAGGGACTGAAGGAGATCACGGCATTCCTGGTTGAGACCGGCGACGAAGGCGTCGATCTGCGCCCGATGGATCTCAACTTTGTGAAGACGGCCCCGCATTCCGAGACCAGGTTCAGCGGGGTGAAGCTGGCGGCGGACTCGGTACTGGGCAGCCGCGGGGAGGGGCACTCGGCCGAGAGCAGGGGGGCGTTCGCCAGGGAGAGGTCTTCGGTGCTGGCGGCGGTGTCCGGGCTGCTGGCGGCCGCCGCGAACGAGGTCGCAGACCGTTACAGGCAGAAGTACGAGGGCCTGGACATGAACGGGGTCGACGCGGTCTCCTGGATACACCACTTTGCCGCCATCAAGGTCTATGGGCTCGTTTCCGACGAGCTGGTGCGGGCTTCTTTCGAAGACCTCGAGGACTGGCGTGGCTCCATGGACCTCCTGTTATACATGGGTCTCTCTTACGTACAATGGGCAATGTGGATAGAGGACTTCATCAAGAGGCACGGCCTGGAATCTTCGTTTCCCATGGACGTGATGCTAAACGACCTGAAGCTGGTGCAGGTCAACGAGAAGCTGTTGATGAAAGAGGGAAGAAAGCGCTTCCTTCGCTGACACCAGGTCTTGTCTGATCCATCACCGGAGGGCGGGAGGGCACTGTGGGCTCCAGGATCGAAGTGGACGCATCCCGGATCGAGTGCGAGATAAACCCCATGATCTACGGCCATTTCATCGAGAACATGGCACGATGCATCTACGGGGGCCTGCTCGAGAACGAGAGACCCGGCCGCGCGAGGGGCCCATGGAAGGTGCGGGAGGATATCGTCGACTGGACCAGCGAGCTCCGCCCCCCCGTGCTGAGGTGGCCCGGGGGGCTCTACGCAGATGGCTATTTCTGGCGCGACGGCATTGGACCACGGGATGCGAGGCCGCTCCGGAGGAACCGCTACTGGTCCCGTTACGGGCCATTCACCAGCGTCCTCGACCACAACTGGTTCGGGACTGACGAGTTCATGGAGTTCAGCGACAGGCTGGGCGCCGAGCCATACGTGAACGTGAACTTCGGCACCGGTTCGGCAGCCGAGGCGGCGCGCTGGGTCGAGTACATGAACGGCGACGGCGAAACCGTCGAAGGCGAGCGAAGAGCGTCGAACGGACACCCGGAGCCCTGGCAGGTCCGATACTGGGGGATAGGCAACGAGATGTACGGCGTATGGGCCCTGGGACACTCGGGGCCGCTGGACTACGCGAGGCGCTACCTCGAGTTCAGGGACGCGATGGCCGAGGTAGACCCGGGGCTGCGCTACGTAGCGGTGGGGGCCGACCACTACTTCAGCAAGACGTGGAACCGGGAGGTGCTTTCCGGGGCCGAAGGCAGGATGGACCTGCTCTCGATACACATCTACCTGCCGGGGATGGAGAGGGTCCTGGGGGTGGCGGCGACCAGGGGTCTACGGGGCGGGTCGGCCATGTACCAGGCCATCGTGGCCGCTCCGCTCGAGTTCGAGCGTAGGCTGGAGCTCGCCGCCGAAGACATACGGGCGGTGATGGGCGACGACAGCGACATAGGCATCGCACTCGACGAGTGGAACCTGTGGTGGAAGCCTTCGCAGTTGCTCGTGCCTCACTGGACACTCCGCGATGCGCTCTTCATCTGCGGCATGTTCCACTGCATGCACCGGTGCGCGGAGACCGTGAGGATGGGCAACATAGCCCAACTGGTAAACGTCCTAGGAGTCATGAGCACGGCAGGCGCGAGGTCTTACCGCTCGCCGCTGTACTATGCGTTCCTCCTCTACCGGCGGCACGGACACCCGATGCGGCTGCACACGCGTGTCGAGTGCGACGACTTCGAATCCCCGCGGCTGGGAGGCATCCCGTCGATGAGAAGCGTCCCATTTCTCGACTGCAGCGCGACCCTCAGTACCGACGGCAGCAAGTTGACGCTGTTCGTGATCAACAGGAACCTCAGCGAAGAGGTCCGGGCCAGCGTAAGCCTGGACGGTTTCACACCCGCCGGTGTCACCGGGGTCCACTGCCTGAACGGGCCGGGAGAGGGCGCAGCGAACTGGTACGGCCGCGACAAGACGGTAATGGTGGAAAGCTCCGAGGCCGACGTGGGGGATGTCCTGCCGGAGTATCGTTTCCCCGCGCACTCGGTGACCGCTCTGGCCTTCGAGCAGTAGGCCCCTCAGTCGGCGGTCAGGGTCATGGTCGCCCTGGGCTGGACCCCGGGGAGACCCTTGAAAACCCCGTCGACCTGGTAATCGCCGGCGGACTGCCCCGTGGTGTCCCAGGTCACCGTGTAGATCTTGCTCCTGGCGGGGTCGATGGTAACGGTTGTGATCACCTGCGCGAAGGCCTTGCCCTGCGACCACTGGTATACCTGCCCGCCCTTCGCGTAAAACACAGTAAAGTCAAAAGCCTGGGTGGACGGCAGGGTGAACCCCTGAGGCTTGCCGGTGGTGTTGGTCACAGTGAGGGTCATCGCGACGTCGGTTCCGGTTTTCGTCTCGCGCGGCTTGACGGTAAGGACCACCAGGGTCCCGCCCGACTTCTTTGTGACGCTTGCGGAGTTTGCGGCCTCGCCGTTACTTTTCTCGGAGCCACAGCCCGCCGCGACACCGGCCACGAGGCCAACCGCGAGCAGGAAGCAGATGATAAGAGCGAAACGGCGTCTCATCGGCGCACGCGCCCTGACAGGAACTCGTCCAGGTACTGGTTGATCAGAAGCGGCTGCTCCTGCTGAACCCAGTGGCTGCAATCCGGGATGTACTTTATCTGGATACCGTGATCGAAATAACGGTCCATCCCATAGGTCAGCTCTTTTCCCAGGGCCCGGTCGAGCTCGGCCCAGATGACCAGTGTCGGGCTCTGAATCCTCGGCATCCTTTCGCGCTCCCTGAGCAGCCCCATGTTTCGGAACATCGCCCGATAGTAGTTGATCCCGCCCGTGAGTGCGCCCGGCCTCGCCGCCGCCTCCACGAGCTCCGCGATGTCCTCGTCCGTGAAAGCTTCCTTGTTGATCGCCCACCCCCTGAAGGAGCGCTTGAGGGCGGCGTAGTGGAAGCTGCTGAACGCCATCTCGGGAACGGCAGGGAGCTGGAAGAAGAACATGTACCAGGACCGCAGCAACTGGCGCGGATTACGCAGCAGGTTTTCGGCGAAAACGGCCGGGTGCGGGCAGTTGAGCACCGCCAGCCTGTCGACGGCTTCGGGGTGAGAGATCGCGAGCATCCAGGCGACGGCGCCACCCCAGTCGTGACCGACCACGTGGGCCCTTTCGGCCCCGAAAGCCCGGATGAGGCCCGTGACGTCAGCGGTCAGGTTAGCGATCGAGTAGGAGTCGATACCCGACGGCTTGTCGCTGAGGTTGTAGCCCCGCATGTCCGGGGCCACCACCTTGAAATTTCTGGAGAGCGCGGGTATCTGGTGCCGCCACGAGTACCAGTTCTCGGGAAAACCGTGCAGGAGCACCACGAGCTCGCCGCTGCCCTGCGTGACGCAGTGGAGGCGGATGCCGTTCGTCTCGACGTCCTCGTGCTGCCATCTCTCGTGTTCTGCCACGTTCTGCGCCTCCCTCCGGATGCAGGGTCCGGACAGACAAATGATAACAGCAGGTCGCAAGCTCTGCTACAGGTCACCCGGGCTGTCGTGTGCGGGGCCGCGCGGTTTCCGGTCATCGGCATCGGACCGTTAGTTCATTTTGCTGTCTTTTCCAGCTGCGCGCCTTTCCAATATACTTATCAGCGATTTCCGGTGAAGACGCGGGTCGAATGGCAATAGGAGGAACGGCATGAAGGCGGTCGTGATGGGCGGCGGGATGAGCGGGCTGGCGACTGCGATCAACCTGCTCGACCTGGGGATAGACGTATCTCTGGTCGAAGCGGACGAGATATTCGGGGGCCGGGCGAGCTCCTGGCTCGACGAGGACGGGGACCTCATCGATAATGCCCTGCACGTCTTCTTCCCCTATTACGTGAACCTGCTCAACTTCTTCAGGAAGATGGGGACCTACGAGAACATCACCTGGAAGAATACAGAGTTCTACTACGTGCAGCCCGGCGGGAGGCAGGCGGTCCTGAAGTTCGCGAACCTGCCCGCCCCCCTCCACGCGATGTATGCTTTCGCGCACCTCATGAAGGACTACAAGGGCGTCGCGAAGTGGAAGGTAGCGGCCGCGTTCATACCGATGGGCTCCGGGCTTTTCACGAGCATGGAGAAGATGAAGAAGCTGGACGAGATAAGCGTGGCGTCCTGGATATACAGGTTCGCGCCGCTCGAAGGGGCGAAGCCCATCATCGAGCCGGGGTTGCACGGGTTGACGTTCACTCCGCTCTACGCTCTGTCGGCAAAGGTCATGCTCAACTGGGGAATGAAGGTGATGGGCTCGGCGGAGAACGCGCGAGTGGGATTCGCCAACGGCGGGCTGGGCGAGATATGGGTAGACAAATGCCTGGAATACATCCGTGGCAAGGGCGGTGAAGCGAACCTCGGGAAGTCGGTCACCGCCATCAACGTCGAGGGCGGACGGATCAAGGACATCGTGGTGAACGGATCGGAGACCATGGAGGCGGACCTGTACGTCTCGGCACTCACGCCGTTCGCTCTTCGGAAGGTGCTCCCCGACGAGGCGTTCAACCTGGAGTATTTCCGCCACCTCTCGTACTTCCAGTTCGCGCCGTCGATGTCGCTTCAGATCTGGTTCGACAAGAAGTTGACGGACGTCGACGTGACGCTCTTCTCGAACGACTGTGTCTTCAACACGTACGCTGACCTGTCGAACGTGCTCCCGCACATTCACAAGGGCGGCACCATGTTCGAGATGGTGCTCTCACCGGCCGACTACCTGCAGTCGTGGCCGGACCAGGTGATATTCGACGTCGCGATAGAACAGATAAAGGAGAGGTTCCCGCTGGCGCAGCAGGCCGAGGTGCTCAAGTGGGAGGTCATACGCGAGCGGCAGGGCATCTACAGGCCGTCTCCGGGGATGGAGGCGCACAGGCCGTTCCAGCGCTCCCCGTACCCCAACTTCTACCTGGCTGGTTCGTTCACCAAGACCGAGGTGAGCTCGGACGGCATGGAGGCCGCCATCTGGAACGCCAACAAGGCCACCGAACTGATCGCGGCGGACAAGCTGGGGAGCACGATCTCGCTCAACACCGAGTACAGGCCGAACGAGCCTCTTATGAAGCTGATGAAGCCGCAGGTGCTGGGCGGGGCGGTCCTCGCGCTCGTAGGGATGGCGCTGTTGAAGAGAAGGGCGCGCAGGAAGGGGTAGCCCTCCCTCGCCCTCAGGAGTAGTTGTAGCGCCCGAAGCCGGGGACCAGGCCGATCCTGAGCTTGCCGGCAGCCGCGCGTTCGCCGAGCCTGGCTCCCATCTCGTTGGCTCTCGAAAGCCCGATCCTGTTGACGAGGCGCTCCGTGCGCGTGACGTTCGGCCGCAGGTAAGGGTACCAGAGGCGGTTCTTGATGGCGTAGAAGCGCCTGAACTTGCTGGTGAACCTGGCGAACTCGGCCAGGGCGCGCTCGGGGTCCGAGACGGCGACGGCCGCGACCTTCCCGGTCACCAGAGCGCCCGATATGCCGAACCAGAACCAGGGATCCATGGCCCCCGAAAGGGTCCCGCAGAGTATCGCGTCGCGCCAGAACAGGCGCGGGTTGTCCGGTGAGCCGATCGGCACCACTCCGGAGGTGTACTCCCAGTTATCGTGTTCGATGCCCTCGTTTCGGACCATGAAGTGGATGTATTTCTTCAGGCATTCCCTGTCGACCTTGCGGGTGCTGAACAGCAGGTCGAAGTAATAGTCGTTGACCGACGAGAAATACCCGTACTCCGTGATGCATTCGTCCCACCAGGTCCACGCGTAATCGGTGACCCCCGAATAGCCCCGCGACGTCCAGCCGTACCAGCGCAGGTAAGGCAGGTCAAGCATCTCGTACGCGGATTGCGTGAGCCCGCAGGCGATTATCGTATTGGGTTCGAGGTGCTCCAGGACGTCTTTATCGAGCGGCGAACCGAACTCGAAAGCGACACCCGACTTCAGGCATTCATCGTAGAGGATCGTATCCAGGCTCGGCGGCCGGTCGCCTCTCTCGACCGCGTAGAACCCGTCGGCCGGAACGGTCGCCCTGGTGTCGTGGAAGTAGAACGGGATGGGCCTCGAGACCTGGTGGAAGGCTCCACTCACGTCGATCCCGATGTATTCTGAAGTCCTGACCGGGTCGATGGGTGTCACGTGCGTTGAAGGGTTGTAGTCGCGTGAACCGCCGTAGGCGGCTTCCCTGTCGTGTACCGTCACCTCGTAGCCGTCTCTTACCAGGTTGACAGCCGCAACAAGTCCGGACATCCCGGCGCCATAGATGGTGACCCTGTCAGACACTTCGAACCTCCCGCGTCGCGCAGCCCTTTCCCGGTCAGGTGTTAGTGAATTAAATCACCCCGCGGATGGGACGCGCAAACGATGCAGGGGCCGCGATGGTTACACACGTGGAAAAAGTGCTAATATGCGGGTGCGGCAAGTGATTCCAGTTTCTCGGAAAGGTGCGAGTTGGCCGGCAGGGACGCGCGTCAGAAGATACTAAAGGCGGCCAGGTACGTGTTCTCGACGACTGGATACCGGGCTGCCACCGTCTCGGACATCCTCGCCGAAGCGGGCGTGGCGCGTGCCACATTTTACAAGTACTTCCCGAACAAGCGAATGGTGTTCTCGGACCTGCTGCTCGAGTTCCTCAACACCCTCTACGAGAATACGCGGAACTACCTTCTCAAGGAACCGGAGAGCGCCGAAGAGCTCACCTCGCGCCTGCGTGACGGACTCGCGCTCTTCTACAAGTACTTCGTCGAGAACCGTGCCATCGTGCAGGTCTATTACCGCGAGGCTTTTGGAAGCGACACGAGGCTGTACGCGGCCTGGGATGACTTCGACAGGCGTATGAACGTGCTGCTGACGACAGCCCTCGAGGCGGGGGTCAACAGCGGTTTTCTGAGACCGATAGACACGGGGCTGGTGGCGAGCGCGCTGGTGATGATATTCCTGCAGGTGCCCTACCGCGAGCTGATGGTGAGGGGCAGCGCAGAGATCGACGTGGATGCCTTCTCCGGGGAGATAGTCTCGCTGGTGATGTCGGGCGTTCTATCCGAGAACCGTCCGTCTCCTCGCGGATAGTTTCAAAAAGCCTGACGTTCCGGACTGACCACCCCTTTTACCGTCGGCTTACCGCAGCCGTCATCCGTCATATCGACGATACTCTCTTGTGGTAATATCGTGGTCGTTTGGAGGTGAGGCCTTGGTTCCCGAGTACGATCACGAGGCCATTGAGAAGAAATGGATAGAGCTCTGGGAGTCTGAGGAAAGCTACCGCGCAGTCGCAGACCCGTCACTTCCAAAGAAGTACGTCCTGGTCATGTTCCCATATCCAAGCGGGCCCGCCCACATGGGACACGTCGCCAACTACTCGCTGGGTGACGTGGTCGCGCGGTATTACCGGCGTACAGGGTACGCTGTGCTCCACCCTATGGGATACGATGCGTTCGGCCTGCCCGCCGAGAACGCGGCCATCCAGGGGGGCATCCATCCCGCCGAATGGACCCGGCGGAACATCGAGCTGATAAGGAACGACCTGAAGAGGCTCGGTTACTCCTACGACTGGTCGCGGGAGATATCGACCTGCGAGCCCGAGTACTACCGCTGGACGCAGTGGTTCTTCCTCAAGATGTACGAGCGCGGGCTCGCCTACAAGGCCGACGCGGCCACGAACTGGTGTCCCTCGTGCAGCACCGTGCTGGCCAACGAACAGGTCTTGCCGGACGGCTCCTGCGAGAGGTGCGGCACACTGGTGGCGCCGAGGTGGCTCAACCAGTGGTTCTTCAGGATAACGAGTTACGCCGAGAGGCTGCTCGAGGACATGGAAGACCTCGAGGGCTGGCCCGAGCGCGTGCTCACCATGCAGAAGAACTGGATTGGCAAGTCCAGGGGCGCCGAGGTCGACTTCGAGCTCGTCTCCACCGGCGAGAAGATACGCATCTACACCACGAGGCCCTACACGCTGTACGGGGTCACCTTCTTCCTGCTGGCGCCCGAGCACCCCCTGGTCGACAGGCTCGTCGCCGGGACCGAGCGCGAGGCGGAGGTCAAGGCGTTCCGGGAGAGGATGAGCGGGCGTACAGAGTTCGAGCGCACGGCTCTCGAGGCCGAGAAGGACGGCGTGTTCCTGGGGGACTACGTGATAAACCCCCTGAACGGAGAGAAGGCGCCGGTATATACTGCGAACTTCGTGCTCCTGGAGTACGGAACGGGCGCCGTAATGGCGGTCCCGGCTCACGACCAGCGTGACTTCGAGTTCGCGGCCAGGTACGGCCTCCCCGTCAGGGTTGTCATAGAGCCGCCCGACGGCGGTCTCGATTCCGAGACCATGACCGAGGCCTACGAGGGGCCGGGCACCATGGTATCCTCCGACCGGTTCACGGGGATGCCCAACGAGGGGGGCAAGGAGGCCGTCTGCGACCACCTGGAGGCGAACGGCTGGGGCGGTCGGGCGATCAACTACAGGCTGCGCGACTGGCTGGTATCTCGCCAGAGGTACTGGGGAGCGCCCATACCGATAGTGTATTGCGACGAGTGCGGTGCGGTTCCGGTGCCCGAAGAAGACCTCCCCGTCCTCCTGCCGGAGGATCTCGAGCTCGCGGAGGGAGGCAAGTCTCCGCTCCCGCTAACGCCGTCCTTCTACGAGACCGAATGCCCGGCTTGCGGAGGACCGGCGAGGCGCGAGACCGACACCATGGACACTTTCGTGGACTCTTCCTGGTATTACTTCCGGTACGTTAGCCCGAGGGCCGATGGCGGCCCGTTAGAACATGATGAGGCGCGCTACTGGATGCCGGTCGACCAGTATATAGGTGGGATAGAGCACGCGATCCTCCACCTGCTGTACTCTCGTTTCTTCACCAAGGTAATACGCGACCTGGGACTGATCGATTTCTCGGAACCGTTCTCGGACCTGCTGTGCCAGGGGATGGTAACGAAGGACGGCGCCAAGATGAGCAAGTCCAAGGGCAACGTCGTCACCCCCGGCGACTACATAGACCGGCTGGGGGCGGACACTCTGAGGCTGTACATACTCTTTATGGGGCCGCCGGAACTCGGGAAGGACTGGAGCGACCAGGGGGTGGAGGGCGCGCATAGGTTCCTTGGCAGGCTCTGGAGGATGGTCCACGAACGATACCTGCCCGGAGCCGAGGACGCCCAGGCACCGCTCGAGGACCAGGACGCTCCCGCGCACAGGGAGATGCGGAGCCTGACGCACAGGACTATCAAGAACGTGACCCGCGACATAGAAGAGTTCGCTTTCAACACGGCCGTGAGCTTTATCATGGAGCTCGTGAACGGCATCTACCACTACACTTCCGAGGGCAGGCCGGACGCCGCCGTCCTGACGGAGGCGGTCACCGCCGCGATCAACCTTCTAGCCCCGTTCGCACCGTTCATGACCGAGGAACTCTGGCAGCTCATCGGAGGACAGGGCAGCGTCCATGCACAGCCCTGGCCGTCATTCGACGAGGAGCTCGCCCGCCCGCGCGAGGTAACGCTCGTCGTCCAGGTGAACGGGAAGGTGCGTGACAGGATATCGGTGCCGGCCGACATCCCTGAGGACGAGATGAAAGAACGCGCACTGGCGTGCAGGAACGCGCGCAAGTACCTGGAGGGTCGCGAGCCGAGGAAGGTCATCGTGGTCCCGGGCAAGCTCGTCAACATCGTGGTCTGATCTTTCCGCGTCCCGCTCTCGTCCAGGATCCTGCTATATCGGGGCCCGACCCCGGTTTCGCGTTTCCCCGGTGTCGCGCGTGACCCCCGACCCGCTTACGGTCGACATGCGCCCGTGGAATTCTTGATTGGCCTGTATTGCTTGTGTTATCCTCTACAAGCAATGCAGGCAAAGCAGGAAACACCCCTCATTCGGCTCAAAGCTTTTGTCGGGCAGATAGCCTCCTCGGCGGAGCAGTTCAGCGGCTTTCAGGTTGTGGTCATCGGTGGCCTGCTGCTGGTGCTCATCACGGGAGGGGTGGTGACGTACGTGAGGTCCCGCCCCCGGGAGGTCACGGTCAAGCAGGCGACTTCCCCGATGGACGGCAAGAAGAGACTGAGCGTTCACGTCGCGGGCGCGGTGTCGAGGCCCGGGTTGTACAGGATGAGCGAGGGTTCGAGGGTGGACGACGCGTTGAAGGCCGCGGGCGGACCCTCGCCGGGTGCCGCGCTCGACCAGATAAACCTCGCTGAAAGGCTCAAAGACGGGCAGAAGGTGCTGGTGCCGGCCACGCAGCCCGCGCCGGAACAGGCCGCCGCCGCGGCTCAAGCGGCGCCAGACGGCAGCGCAGGGACCCTGGTCAACATAAACACGGCCACCGCCGGGGAGCTGGACGTCCTCCCCGGTATTGGACCCTCGTTTGCGGAGCGCATCGTCGACTACCGTGAGAAGAACGGCGCGTTCTCTTCCATCGACGAGCTCGAAGACGTACCAGGGATAGGGCCCCGGAAACTGGAGGCTCTCAGGGACCTGGTGACGATCTGAAGTGCGAGGCTACTTCTACCTGTTCCTGTTCGCGGCGATGTCAGGAGGGATCGTCGCCGGCAGGTATCTTCCGTGGCAGGTAACCGTCGCCTGTTTCCTGCCTTTTCTCCTCGCCGCACTCTGGCTGTCGCGCTCTCGAAGAATGGGCGGCAGGACTGCACTCTTCCTTCTGGCTTTCGCCGCGGCCGGGACGCTCCTGTCGTTACTGGCCTTTGGTGGTCCCTCCTCCGGCATCCTCCAGGACCTGGCTAGTCGGTCGGCGACCGCTACCGTCACCGGCGCCGTATCGTCGGCCCCTGTCGAAAGCGAACTCGGGACATCGTTCTTCGTACGCGTTTCCGGCGTTGAAGCACTGGGCCGGCGGTGGACTACGGGTGAGACGGTGCTCGTCGCGCTCGACGGACCGACCCCAATCGAAGGACTCAAGACCCGGGTGGTTACAGTGAAGGGACGGGTGCGCGCCGCCGGGAGCGACCTGGGCTGGCTCCAGCTGCACGGTGCATGCTGCTCCCTGTCCGCGTCCGCGACAGGCGTTCACGTAGACGGCCCCGGCGGAAACCCGGGGATCCGCTTGCTCGAGGCTCTGAGGGCGGCCATGTGCCGGACTTACAGGCGTGTCTTCACCCCGAGGACGGCGGGGTTCATCGAGGGCGTGACGCTGAGCAAGACCGACGGGATGGACCCCGAAATAGTCTCGGAC
>Ga0209746_1000232_pt1 | contig 30538 bp, 26 predicted proteins | sample BarGraNGADG00211_3_FD_184496 | JGI IMG/M metagenome (GOLD analysis project Ga0209746, IMG submission 184496) | Arctic peat soil microbial communities from Barrow, Alaska - Barrow Graham LP Ref core NGADG0011-211 (SPAdes) (version 2) | ecosystem: Environmental > Terrestrial > Soil > Wetlands >... | reverse complement strand
AAATTTGATGAGAAATGGATATTTGTCCGGCACAATAAACGTTCAACATGGGAGATTGCCGGAGGGCATATTGAGGAAGGGGAGAGTTCATTTGAAGCAGCAGGAAGAGAATTAATGGAAGAGACAGGTGCAATAAAATTCAACCTCGTTTGTATTGCAACATATTCTGTTACAATTGATGGAGAAACCGGATGGGGAAGACTTTATATTGCAAATGTATTTGAAATCGGGCCTATACCTGATATATCCGAAATTGCTGAAATCGTTTTATCGGATCATCTGCCGGAAAACCTTACTCATCCTGATATTCAACCTCATCTTTTTAAGAGGACAGTTGAGTATCTCACGAGGGGGTGAGTACATTTGATCAGATATATTCGAAACTCACTTTCTTAAGCCACTTTTCCTCAAGCAAACGGGCTATTCTTTTTACGACTGTTCTTCTTATTTCAAGGTCAACAGGCAGATTTGGGTCCTGATGCGCAATATTGATCCGCGTACCGATGATAAAATGAATCTCATCGCTCTCCATTATCAGCCTGACTATCTTATCTGCCGGTCCTTTGCCAAGTTTTACGCTGTTATTATAAGTTTTCAATATTTCATTGACCTTCTGAAGCGTAAGTATCCCTTCAGTCACAAGATCAATGCCTTCCAGAAAACTTTCAGGTGGAAGTTCCGGATCTTCGAAAATTAATTCATCTATAATTGTCCTGTTTAATTCCCTGGCAATTATGTCTGCCGTTGTTCCACCGCAGAGTATCACTTTTCCCTTATAAGCAAGAACTTTTGCAGCCAGGTCCTTATCCTTTTCTTTTTCATACGGAGGACCTGTGCAGATAATCAGTTTGCGTGGTTCGCGGAAATAAATTGTTGCACAGCTGATATCATCTCTGGCTTTATAGTTATCGTTTTTATGTGCCATTGTGACAATCTTGCCGGCGAGCATTATGGCTGAAATTGAAGCTTCATTTGACACCAGAGATGCAGCATAAGTTGATATGTTATCCCTTTCCCATCCAAATGGAAACGATTCACTGCCCATTCCGCTTTGAGATACGCCATCTGAACAAAAGATGATCCTGTCTTCCTTTTCAGGCATAAATGAACAGGTTTTGAGTACTTTACCGGAGTTTTTTCCTTTTTCAAGCACGACTTTTTTCCATGAAGGATCAAATATCTGGTTTCCTCTTAAAATGACACATGATGGGTTATCATATTCAAGAATTGTTGCCCTTCCGCTGCTCTCAATATCAATTATTGTAAAAGTTGAATAGCTGATTTTCCTTTCACTGCATACCGGCAGTGTATTCATAATTATCTCAGCTATGCGGTCAACCTCTTTATGTTCGCGTGTAAAATTCAAAGCCATTGTCGAGGTAAGCGTAGCAAGTATATTTGCCTTAACACCATGTCCCATCCCATCTGACAATACAGCTATAACTCTGTCTTCTTCTTTAATATACCTATATAGAAAAACATCACCACTTATCCTCTCACCGTCGTAGTTCCTCTGCTGACTGTTAACCTCTATAAAAAAATTCCTGTTCACTTAAGATTATTTCAGGTTGGTTTTCTTGTTTACTATTTTTGTTTTATACGACTCAATAATAGAGTTTAGCATCTGCTCGGTTTCTGATGCGCCTTCTCCAAGCAGAAATCCTATCTTTTGAACCATTTCAAGGTTTTTATCAATCACTTCACTGACCCTGTTAGTCACCTCTTCACCCTGTACTTCAGGCGAATAAAGGTCGCGGATTATTGCCCCGCAAATTTTATTCTTCCTGATTGGAAAGATGGAGATATTAAGCATTTTATCTTCAAAATGGACATCTTTGCTCACAACCGGCTCATCTTCCTTTATGACAAACGTGAACATATTATAGACATTGAAAGGGATAAGAGTTTTAATGTCAGCACCTGCAAGTCCGGGAATTACATCTGCAATAGCTCTGGCATCTTCACCAATAATGTTGATAAAGCTTTGATTTGAGTGAAGTATTTTAAGATTATTATCAACAATTACCACTCCTGTTGGAAGCTTTTCGAGCATGTTATTCATCATGTCGGAAGCACTCTGGGCAATCTCTTTTTCTCTGCGGGCAAGCTCTTCCGAATCTTTTAAAGCCGTTTTTGTCTCAGCCAGTTTTCTGTTTGTCTGTCTGAGTGTCTCAATATATTCCTGTTTGTTACGGAGGTTAAAAGTATGGCACATTTCAGGAACTGCCAGTCCCTTGGCAACTGTTGAGGCGAAATCATGGCAGGAAAGATAGCCACAGGCCCCGCAGTTAATTTCTTCATCCGGATTATCTTTGCCGATTATTTTAAGTACTTCTAATACAGCTTCTTCAGGAGGATCAGGAATTCTTTGATCGTCAGGAGTGAAGGTTCTTGAAAAATTGAGCTTTGACCATTTCTCCATATTTTTCTGCCACAATAACTTATCAAGTTTGCCGACTCTCTTTTCAGCATATCTGCGTACCAATGCTCTTCTCCTGAACCGTTCATTGTGATGTTGCATTCCAGGACCAAGCAGGCATCCATGGCAAAAGAAGAGGTTAAAATGGTGTTGTATGGTATCAATATATTTATCAAAATCATTTATGGCTTCAAGTATTTCTTCTTTTCCCGAAGCTGTTATTACCCTGCTTGAAACCATATCACGTTTAATTCCGCCCGCCTGTATAATTCCTGCAGGAAGAGGGTAGAGGGCCCCCCAGTTTCCAGATGGTGGATCAAAATCAGACATTTTTACGAGCCTTTCCTGGATCTTGAATTCATCAAAAAGTTGTCTGAGTTCCACGAAGGTCAGAACACCGTCAATCAGATTCCCTGAATTATAAATAAGTGATTCATCTTTCGCATCGATACATGGACCGATCTGTACTGTTGCAACTTCAGGCCCGTATAACTCTTTTACTACCATTGCAGTGGCAACAATAGGTGAGACCAGTGGAGCTAAGTTGGGAACCAGCTCGGGGTGAAACTTCTCGATCAGTTTAACAATCGAGGGGCAGTTTGCAGTGATAAGATACTTGCCTTCAGCTTTTAAAAATAATTTTGCATAAGCTGCAGCAATCAGATCTACCCCGAACGAATCTTCATGAACATAATCAAAACCCAGTGACCGGATCATTGCAACGAATTTCCTGTAATCAGTTATATCATCAAACTCTGAAGCAATGCTTGGCTCAATAAGGGCTGCCGTTTTTCTTTCGGATGCCAGGAGTTTCTTCACATCATCTTTAGAATCGCGGAATTCAATGGCGTGTGGTGTACATGATACATAACAAAGCCCACACCCGATGCATCTGTCAGGAAGAATATATGGATGCGCCTTCTGTGGTTTGACTTCAATGGCATTGACAGGACAGACCCGAACGCAGGAATATGAATTTCTGCATTTTTCATCATTTATATAAAGAACAGGTTTTCTGTTTATCATACTAACTCCAAACTTTAGTTCACTCCAAACTCTTCTTCCAGAATACCCTCTATTTTTGAAAGTGTAACACCCTCAAGAGTTACTCCGTTTATATTCAGGTTGGGTCCATTACTGCAACGGCCCATACAGCGGCCTCCTTTGAAAATGACTTTGTCGTCCAGATGATTTTTTCTGAGGTATTCTCTTATGAACATTACAACATCTTTATTTCCCCGGGAAAAACAGGAACTTCCCAAACAGATTTGCATCTCAATTCTATGAGCCATTTTTCTTACTGTTCAAAAATAAACACGACGTCAAAAGTAATAATTATTTCCGAGCTGTCATAAACCTCTTTGAATCTTAAATTACCAGGTTTCCCATGTTCAATTGCTCTTAATATATAATTCATGGAATGAAGTTTTCATAGTTATAATTTCAAATAAAGATCTTAATGTTTTAATAATTAATATCTTGCAAGCAAATTGTTTTTAATATATATTTATCATTTTATTGTTAATAAAATAACAATGTTTATTTATTAACAATAAAATCAGTTATATTTGTGTCGAAATTCTATACTTTATATTGTCAGAATGAGTACTGATCTTGATATAATTCTGAGAAAATACAAACAGGGAAAAAGAGAGGATCTCATTCCTTTACTACAGGAAATACAGGATAATCTGGGTTATCTTTCTGAAGAAGCTATAGTAAAGACAGGAAGTTTCCTGGGGCTAAGCACTACAAAGATATATGGCCTTGCCACCTTTTATGACAGATTCAGGTTCCTGCCTTCCGGAAAAATTCAGATAATGATTTGCCATGGGACATCATGTTTTCTCAACGGATCGCAGTCAATCATCAATAAAATTAAAGAAGAGACCGGAGTAATGCCAGGACATACAACAAGAGATGGCAATTTCAGTTATGAGATTGTATCATGTATGGGTGGTTGTTGCAATGGCCCGGTGATAAATGTGAACGGGCAATATCATACCCACGTTAAGGCTGAACAACTTCCTGAGCTTATTAAAAGATTAAAGTACGTTATTGAAAACGACTAATTCTATTAGAAATTCCGGATGGAAGATTTAAAAACATTTCTGATTGATAAGGTTCTTACTTTTGAATCCGATACATTGACCCCGGAAACAGAGAAGATTTTGCAACAGGTGCGTAGGGAAAAAACCGACAAGCCTGTAATCTTTGTCTCTTCAGGAACGAGCAGTGTAATTGCTGGTTCGGAAAAAACCTGTTCAGCAATCGAAACATATATAAAGGAAAATGAACCGTCAGCAAGATTAGTTCATGTAGGGTGTACTGGACCGGCGACTTTTGAACCGCTCGTATGTATCCAGATTCCGGGGAAAAATAAACTTTTTTTCAGAAACATAACTGAAGAGAAGGTGGAACCTCTTCTGAACGGTGTATTTCATAATGATATAAATGTGGATGATCTGGCTGGCCAGACAGGTACCAGAGGATTTGAATTGTGGTCAGGGATTCCTTTTATGGATGAGCTGCCGTTTTTTGCTAAACAGAAAAGAATTATACTTGGCAATTGTGGATGCTACGATCCCGAAAGCATTGAGGAATACATTGCCCGTGGTGGTTACCGGGCTTATATCAAAGCTATCAGACATTATACTTTTGAAGAAGTTTGTGATATAATTGAAAGGAGTGGGTTGAGAGGCAGAAGTGGAGGAGGATATCTGACAGGACTAAAGTGGAAGCATGCACTTAATACGACTTCAAATGGAAGGTATCTTATCTGCAATGCAAAGGAGAGTGACCCCGGAGCATTCACAGACAGAACAATCCTTGAGAGTGATCCGCATCGCTTAATTGAAGGTATAGCAATTGCTGCCTATGCTATCGGAGCCTCGAATGCTATTATTTTCATGCGATCGGGATCGGACCATGCAAAGAACAGGCTTCAGAAAGCAATTGACAGAGCCAGAGAATATGGGCTATTCGGACATAATATTTTCTCAAGTGGTTATAATCTCGAGATATCAATCCGTATTGAACCTGGAGCATTCGTTTGTGGTGAAGAGACTGCCCTGATTAACACTCTTGAAGGAAAACGGGGCATGCCTCAGCTTAAACCTCCTTATCCTACAACAGCAGGACTATTCGGAAAACCCACTGTTATTAACAATGTGGAGACTTTGATGAATGTACCGCTTATTATGCAGAACGGACCAGAATGGTTCCGGACACTTGGAACAGAAAACAGTCCGGGTACAAAAGTATTCGCAGTTGCCGGAAAAGGCCGTATGTCGGGGGTGGTTGAGATTGAAATGGGTACAACAATAAGGACAATTCTTGAGGATATTGCTGATGGAATAAAAGAGGGGAAGGAGTTTAAAGCAATCCAGCTTGGAGGGGTATCCGGTTCTTTCATTACAGCTGAAAACCTTGATATAAAAATTGATTACGATGATCTTAAGGAAAAGGGAATTGGAATGGGAGCAGGCGGATTCGTTATAATCGATGAGAATACCTGTATGGTTGATCTTGTCAGATATTATATGGAATTCATACGTAATGAAAGTTGTGGTAAATGTATTCCCTGCCGCGAAGGTACCGGAAGGATGCTTGAGATCCTTGAAAGTGTTATAAAGAAACCTCTGAATGAGGAATCAGGGACAACCCTCGAGAGGTTTAAAGGAGTCATGCAGCTCGAAACAATTGCATCAGTTATGAAAGACACTTCCCTGTGCGGACTTGGACAAACAGCTCCAAACCCATTTATAAGCGCTCTTAAAAACTTCAGGGATGAGTTTGAAGAACATATATTCGACAGGAAATGCAGAGCTAACATCTGCAGAGGACTCAGAACATTTTCAATTGATGTTGACAAATGTACAGGATGCACTGCATGTGCCGGTAAATGTCCTGTAAATGCGATTTATGGAACACGGCTTCAACCTTTTTTTATTGTTGAGGAAAAATGTATTGGCTGTGGTATCTGTTTCGATATATGTAAATTTAGTGCAATAAACGTTAAATAGGCTTTATGCTTTTTACGATACAGGTAAATAATAAAAAGATCAAAGCCGAAAAGGGCGAAACAATCCTTTCGGCCCTTAATCGCAACGGAATTATTATACCAACGCTCTGCAGGATGAAGGAATTTACCCCTACGGGTGCGTGCAGGATGTGCGTTGTTGAAGTCGAGGGGCGTGACCGCCTTGTCACCGCCTGCTCTCAACCTGTTGAAGAATGGATGAAAATTAAAACTCATTCACCCAGAGTGATCACAGCGCGAAAAACTATAGTTGAGCTGCTTCTTTCAAACCATCCCGACGATTGTCTTTATTGTGATCGGAATCTAAATTGTGAACTTCAGCGACTTGCGGAAAAACTTAATATAAGAGAACGGCGAATACGGGGCCGAAAAATCAAACCACGTCTTGATCAATCAAGCCCGGCTATCATAAGGGAACTATCAAAATGTATCCTTTGCGGGAGATGTGTCAGAGTATGTGAGGAGATTATAACGGCGACTTCACTTGATTTTATTAATAAAGGAAGAGAGACACACGTTGGTGCAGCAATGGATAGGGATTTTAACTTTTCAAGCTGTATCCATTGTGGCCAGTGTGTTCTGGTTTGTCCTACAGGTGCACTTCATGAAAAACATAATATTACAGAAGTACAGGAATACCTTAATAAGACCGGGATAGTAAAGGTAATTCAGTATTCTTCAATGGTGGTTTACGGAATAGCCGAAGAACTTGGGATGAGATATACCAGGGAATTTGATAAGATTCTCAATGCCATACTCCGTAAAATTGGTTTTGATAAGGTTTATAAGACAGGATTAGGTACCGATGTTTGTATATCCGAAATTGCAGGCCAGCTTTCCCAAAGAATTGAAAATAAGTCAGATAACCCTTTGTATATTTCTGCTTGTCCTGCATGGGTCAAATATGCAGAGCAATTTGTTCCTTCGCTTATCCCCCATCTCTCTACTGTAAAATCCCCACAGCAGATTACAGGGGTACTGATCAAAACTTTGGTAGCCGATCAGCTGGGCGTTAAACCTGAAGAGATCTTTTCTGTATCTGCAACTCCCTGTATGGCAATGAAATTTGAAGCCCGTCGCGACGGAATGATGAGGAAAGGTATAAGTGATGTAGATTCCGTTTTGACGGTGAGAGAATTGGCCAGACTAATAAGGTTATATGGAATTGATACTTCAAACATTGAACATGAACCGGCTGATGAACCTATGTCAGGAAGAAGTTCAACCGCTATACTGGCTGAAGTATCGGGAGGAATGGCAGAAGGTGTCATACGGACATATCATTATCAGAAAATGAAAAAGGAGCCCGATAAGCAGATTTTTAAAAAGCTGAGATCGGCCGGAGTATTCAGGGAAATTTCAATAATGGTAGGTGAGAAAGAGGTCAAAGTTGCAGTTGTCGATGGACTTACAGGTCTGGAAAAGTTAAAAATTTCCATGGCTGCCGGTAAAAAGTATGATCTTATTGAAGTGATGACATGTCCGGGTGGATGTGTGCACGGAGCAGGGCTCTCATTCAATACTTCCAGGGAGGAAATTAAGAACAGATCCAAACTGGTATACCAGGCTGATGATACAGAAGCAATTAATCTGCCATGCAAATCACTCTCTCTAATCAACTTATATGATAAACTTTTAAAAGATAATGCTGACATTGCAGATAAGAAGATATTCTTCACTCATTTTGAAAAAAGAAATGTATTACTTTGATTAATTAGCTGAATTAATATGTTGGTCTACACCATAAAGGAGCTTTGCCGGACATGCTATACCTGTGTGCGGGAATGTCCTGCCAAAGCAATACGTATTGTGGGAGGACAGGCTGAAGTAATTGATGAAAGGTGCATAGCATGCGGTAATTGTACAAAAGTATGCAGTCAGGGAGCAAAGGTCTTCCTTAATACTACCGACAGAGTAGTAAAGCTTCTCGATGCCAGTTCAAAAGTGGCAGCTATTATAGCTCCCAGTTTTCCGGCAGAGTTTTATGATATTCCTGATCATCATGTTCTTACAGGTATGATCAAGGCATTAGGTTTTGAATTTGTTGCAGAAGTCTCATTCGGCGCTGACCTGGTTGCGGACAGGTACAAAAAACTTGTTTCAGAGGGAAAAAACTTTTATATATCATCCGATTGCCCTTCAATAGTTAATTATATCAAATTCTATCATCCGGCGCTTGTTGATAACCTGGCTCCGATTGTCTCGCCTATGGTGGCCATGAGCAGGGTTGTTCGTGAAAAATATGGGAAGGATACAAAAATTGTTTTTATAGGCCCATGTATTGCAAAAAAAGCTGAAAGTAGCGAAATTGATGAAGCAATAACCTTTACAGAATTAAGAGATATGCTGGCTGACAGAGGTATCACTCCTGAGACAATCAACCCGGTAGATTTTGATCAGCCTGTTGGTGGAAGAGGCGCTATCTTTCCTGTAGCCCGCGGATTGCTCCAGACAGCTAAAATAAGCGACAATGCCATAACCGGGAATATTATAGCTGCAGAAGGCAGAATCGACTTTCAGGGAGCATTAAAGGAATTCGAAGCCGGTTTGATAAAGAACCAGCATATGGAACTACTTTGTTGTGAGGGATGTATTATGGGACCAGGGTTGTCAAAAAACGGGAAGCAATACAACAGGCGGTCATTGGTAAGTTCTTATGCAAGCAGTAAAATGCTGAATATTGATTCCGAAAGCTGGCAAAAATCATTTGAAGAATTCGCTGACCTGGACCTGTCTATCAGACATAAATCCGAAGATCACACCATTGAAACACTTAGTGAGAATGATGTGAACGATATTCTTATTAAGATGGGCAAGAAGACAAAAAAGGATCAGCTTGATTGTGGCGCATGTGGCTATGAAAGTTGTGTCGAGCATGCAATAGCCATCAAAAAGGGACTGGCTGAAGTTGAGATGTGCCTGCCATATACTATAGAAAAACTTCACAAATCGGTCAAGGACCTTGCATTATCGAACGATAAGCTCTCCTCAATGAAACAGGCGCTGAAACAATCCGAAAAACTGGCTCACATGGGTCAGCTTTCGGCAGGTATAGCACATGAGCTTAATAATCCGCTTGGGGTGGTGATAATGTATAGTAACATCCTGCTTGAGGAATCTAAAGAAGAAGATCCTGTCAGAGAAGATCTTAAACTTATTGTTGATCAGGCTGGCAGATGTAAGAAGATTGTCGCAGGATTGTTGAATTTTGCGCGTAAGAATCAGGTGAACCATCAGTTGGTAAGTATCAAAGACCTGGTAGATCATAGCCTTGAAAGTCTGATCATTCCTGCAAAAGTCAAAATCAATATTGAGGACAAGACTACAAACCCTGAAGCAATGCTCGACCTGGAACAGATGATGCAGGTATTGACAAACCTGATCAAAAATGCCATTGATGCAATGCCGAATGGAGGATCAGTCAATATTAAAATGGAAGACACCCTCAGTGATGTAATAATAGTTATACGTGACACAGGTATTGGTATAAAAGAAGAAGACAGGGCTAAGATTTTCGAACCCTTTTTTACTACCAAAAGCATCGGGCAGGGCACCGGTCTTGGACTGGCTACTGCTTACGGCATTGTTAAGATGCATAAGGGTCAGATAACAGCTGATTCGAATGATAATCCTGCCAAAGGTGCAACCGGAACGAGCTTTAAGATTGTATTACCGAGAAGGAAGGAGTAGGGTATAATATTTGACTTTGATTTAAAAATTTTTTAGTAACTTGTGGAAAGATGAAGAAGAGCGATATAACAATACTTGTTGCTGATGATGATCCGGATTACCTTTTTCAGACAGTATTTAATCTTGAGAAAGCAGGTTACAAAACCGTTGCTGTCGAGAGCCAGGCGGAGGCGGAATCCGTCATCGCCAGATTCAAACCTAACCTGGCAATCTTTGACCTTATGATGGAAAGTGATGACAGTGGCTTCATCTTATGTTACAAGATAAAGAGAAAATACCCTGATGTGCCTGTTATTCTGGCTACCGCGGTATCTCACGAAACAGGATTATCCTTCAGTATTGATTCTGACCAGGAAAAATCATGGATCAGGGCTGACAGATATCTTGAAAAAGGAATCAGACCTGAGCAACTCGACCAGGAGGTTATGAAATTATTAAAACTTTGAGATGGCTGTTCTAAAAGTACTAGTTATTGATGATGAACCCGGGATACGATCAGGTGTTTCCAGGATTCTTAAAAATTTCCATGTTACATATCCTTTTATGGATGAGGATTATACTTTTGAGGTTACCGAAGCCGCAACCGGTGAGGAAGGTATAACAATCCTTGAAAGAGATATGCCTGATATTTTATTGCTTGACAACAAATTACCCGGTATACAGGGAGTTGAAGTTCTGGAATATATCAGAAAAAGAAATTATGATATTGTTGTGGCAATGATCACTTCGTATGCTTCTCTTGATGTGGCAATAAGGGCAACCCGCGATGGCGCTATTGACTTCATTCCTAAGCCATTTACACCTCAGGAGCTGAAATCGAGTATTGAAAACATTACCAAACAGCAGTATCTTAAGAGGATAACACATAAGATGAAGCAGGAAGGGAAAAAGATTAGATATCAGTTTCTTTCTGTTCTTTCACATGAATTGAAAGCTCCGCTAAATGCACTTGAAGGTTATCTTAGAATGATGCAGGGAAAGCAGGCTGGAGAATTGATTGATGATTATGCAACTCCTATTGAAAGATCGCTTCAACGGATACAGGGAATGAGAAGTCTTATAATGGATCTTCTTGATTTTACAAAAATACGACTTGAACGAAAGGAAGAGAAGATCGAGGAGGTCAATCTTGCCGAAGTGGCTTCAGAGGCAATCGTTACTGTTCAGCCTTATGCAATTCAGATGGATGTAACCATCAATCTCGATGTCAGGTCAGATGTTATTATTATGGCCGACCCGGGAGATATGGAGATTGTTTTTAATAATCTCATTTCAAATGCTGTTAAGTACAACAAGATAGGTGGCAAAGCAGAAATTACAATAGATAGTTCCGATAGTGAGGCAATTCTGATCATTTCGGATACCGGAATCGGTATAACAAAAAATGACACTGAAAATCTTTTTACTGAGTTTGTGAGGATAAAGAACGAAAAGACCAGGAATATTTCAGGAAGCGGCCTCGGATTATCAATTGTTAAGAAAGTTGTGGAATTATATCATGGCACAATTAAAGTTGACAGTACTCCGGATGTTGGAACAGTATTTACAATCAGATTACCCAAAAAAACAATAACTACTACTTAAAATAATGAGGAATAGAGCCTCAGGCGCATCGGTACGAGTTCCTTCAATCTATTAAAATCGATTATTTTATGATGAAATTACCAGGAAAAACAATAGAAAGGCTTAGCGAGTACAGAAGAACACTTCTGGAATGCCTTAAAGAAAAAAGAAACTTCATCTTTTCGCACGATCTGGCTGCACGTCTTCATATCACTGCTGTACAGGTCAGACGCGACCTTATGCTGATTGGATATTCGAGTGTTCTCAGAAAAGGATATGATGTCAGGGAGCTTATCGATACCATTGGTAAGATCATAGATTCTGAAGCAACAATGAATGTAGCAGTAATCGGGATTGGAAATCTTGGAAGAGCTGTCGCAGGTTATTTTAAGGGAAAAAGATCAAAACTGAATCTTGTGGCATCATTTGATAACGATCCGCAGAAAATTAATAAAGTTATTTCATGGGTAAGATGTTATCCCTATAGTGATATCGAAAGACTGGTAAAAGAGCTTGATATAAAAATAGGAATTCTGACAGTTCCTCCAGATTTCGCAAGAGAAATATCTGAAGAAGTGGTCCGTTTCGGAATAAAAGGTATTCTGAATTTTACAACTATTCCTTTAAATGTACCTTCCGAAGTCTACCTCGAAGAATATGATATGATAACTTCAATAGAAAAAGTTGCCTATTTTGTAAAAGAGAATAAAATTCAGGATAAGGTTTGACATGAAAATATTCAGAAGCTTCGGGGAGGCGAAAAATATAATCAACCCGGTAGTCACTACCGGATCCTTCGACGGGGTTCATATCGGACATAAAACCATACTTAACCGCCTTCGGATGCTGGCTGATAAATACAAAGGCGAATCGGTACTCATAACATTTGATCCGCATCCCAGAAAAGTTCTCTATCCCGAAACCGCCGGTAAAGATCTCAAACTGATTAATTCACAGGAAGAAAAGCTGGATCTTCTTGAAAAAGCGGGGCTCGACAATGTTATCATAGTAGAATTTACCAGAGAGTTCTCTAAAATCACAAGTGAACAATTTGTAAGGGATTTACTTCATGGTATTCTTCATGCAAAAGTAGTCGTTGCAGGGTTTAATCATCATTTTGGATTCAATAAGGAAGGTGACTATAAACAACTATGGGACTGGCAGGAAAAATATCATTTTGAGGCCGAAGAGATACCCGAGCAAGAGGTTTACCACGAGACTGTAAGTTCAACAAAAATCCGGCAGGCTATAAGTGAGGGTTATATCCAGCGAGCAAATGCATACCTCGATCACTATTATATAATTATAGGAAAACCAGAGAAATGGCTGACTGAAGGGGCTCTAAATCTGCCTTCCCTGGTAAAAATTCCACTTACGGAAGAATGTAAAATTCTCCCTTCGTCAGGGATATACGCAGTTTCAGTTGATTCAGGGTTGAGTAATTCGAAGGGGATGGCAATAATTCATAGAAGGCATGATTCTGCTACGGAAGTTCTTCTAAATATATTTGATGAACTGAATATAAATAAAGATAAAAAAATTACTATCTCCTTTCATAAAAAGATCCATGGCGCAATAGACCTTTCGGAAAGCAGGGCCATTTCAAAAATTAATCTTGCAAAAGAGGAGATTTCTGACCTGATTTACTAAAAATAGATATCCCGTTCTCCTTCCTGTATTGAAACCAGGTTTCCGGATATTTTAGTTTGAAGTGCATTGTTTTCAACTTCTCCTACAAGTTTATTTATTAGTGCAAATCCTTTTGTCCTGGTCTTAGGGGAGGCAAAGTCTTCGAGATATTCCTTGAAGGTAAACAGGGCGTTAGGCATGCAATATTGCTTTATCAGACCAGGTTTTGCAAGGTCCATAAAATCTTGTCCGACTCTTCCTTTGCGGTAGCAGCCTGTACAAAATGAAGGTATATAGCCGCCATCGGCAAGTGATGAAATAACCTGATCGAGTGTCCTATGGTCACCTAAAGTAAACTGACTGCCTGACTGTTCTTGTTCATGGGAATATGATCCCGGGTTAGTTCGCGATCCTGCCGAAACCTGACTTATACCATAATCGCATAACTCATTTCGCATAGAATCGTTTTCACGGGTGCTCAGGATGATACCTGTATATGGCAGTGCAATACGTATAATGGCAACTAATTTCTTAAAATTATTATCGCTCACCTTCGATGGTATATTTTCAGAATGGGGAGCGCCAACAGCATATTCTATCCGGGGAACACTCACTGTATGGGGGCCGCAGTCAAACGCTCTTTCCAGGTGATGAGCATGTTCCATCATTGCCAGAACCTCGAAACGATAGTCAATTAAACCCAGTAGTGCCCCTATGCCAATATCATTTATGCCACCTTCCATAGCTCTGTCCATAACAGTAAGACGATATTCATAGTCTCCCTTTTTAGTGTTGGCAGGATGAAACTCCTTGTACAATAACGGGTCATAAGTCTCCTGAAAACAAACATATGTTCCTATTTTTTCAGCTTTTAGTTTTGCGAAGTCTTCAACTTCCATTGGCGCCAGTTCCACATTGATACGGCGTATATAGTCCCGGCCCCCGTGTTCTCTGGCGCTATAAGTTGTGCGTATGGCCTCCACCATGTAGTTGGTGTCGTTACGTTTACTTTCACCACAGATCAGAAGTACTCGTTTATGACCTTCCTTAAGGAGAGAACGTGTTTCTTCTGCAATCTCCTCCATAGTAAGGACTTTACGCTTAATAAGTTTATTATCAGACCTGAAAGAACAGTAAGTGCAATTATTAATGCAGACATTTCCGGTATAAATGGGTGCGAATATTACCAGCCTTTTACCATAAATCTCTTCCTTTACAGTATGGGCTGTCTCCATGATTTTATGTATGACAGATATGTCATCTACACGCAAAAGTGAAGCTACATCCTCAAGATTTAATCCTTTAAGCTTCAATGCTTTGTTAAGAATGGTGTCTGTCTGACTTTTTGTGGGAATCTTCCCCTCAATAAGTGAATATAATTTGTCCCTGTCAATGAATACTTTGTTCCGTTCGCTCTTGTTCATTCTTTTGCTCCTCCTTGTATTTAGTTAGAATAGATTTAACTTCAACGTCTTTTAAACGTCCAATCTTTCCGGTAAGAGCACTGATTGTTTCGATTGTTCCTTCGATTACAAGAGAAATTACATTGATATTCCGATCATGCAGAGGCAGCCCCTGGCGGGCAAGAATAATACTGCTGTATTCAGATAATAAGGCATTGACTGCAGGTACTGAGATTTTGCCTTTGATTAAGATTGTAATTGTACCAATTCTCTTTTCCATCAGATGATCTTTTGGATTGGATATACGATAAAAATGATTACGACATACTTTGAAATAGTACTTACGGTTTCTAAGAAAAGTCGTGTTACAAAAATAACAATAAAATCAATATCCTGAATAAAGCTGATTAAATATTAATTTGAATGTACTATATGTTTATTGTTGTCCCCATGCCCAGCCGCTTCTCAGAGGCTGATCGGAGCTGAACCAGACAAATGGTTTTATTTTCATGTGCGGTCGGAAAATTCTTAGCGCTCTTTGCGGTTAATGGATTATTCTTGAATAAGATAATTTCTTTTGTCTAAAGGCTATCCCCAAAGTCGGCTTTGAATTTTGCAACGAGCTTTTCAGGCCAGTTTCCAATAGGGGCCAATCGTCCTGTAAAGAAACGCAGAACAGGTGGTTCTTCGACAAACCTTATTCCTCCCACGAGTTCCCTGTTGTGGAATAGCCAGTTTAGTCTGTCAATAAGATATTCAACCTGCGACAAAGTAAAAACCCGTCTTGGAAAAGCAAGTCTCATAAGTTCAAGGTCTGCAAGTATATCATTTCCCTGTTCGTCACGGATGCTGCTCATTGTACCACGTTCCATACCGCGAATACCGGAGATAATATAAAAGGCAGATACCAATGCCCCTGCAGGGTATTCAGCTTGTGGAATATGCGAGAGAAATTGTTTTGCGTCTACATGACATCCGAGCGCTCCTCCGGGTAAAATTACAGGAATACCAAGCTTGTCGAGTTCAATTGCCGCGTAGTTGATAAAAGACGGTGACTGTCCCACAACATCCTCATCCAGAGTTTCATATAATCCAACGGTCATTGCTTCAATTTCTCTGATTGATATTCCGCCGTAAGTAAGAAATCCTTCATAAAGCGGAACAAGGTCTTTCATCTTATTGTATAAGTCAATATTGTTGGTACAGATAGCGCCACCACGTGAAGAGCTGACTTTACGACCTGAAAAATAGACCATGTCGGAGAGGTCGCACATCTCCTTAAGGATGAATCCGATAGATTTCTCTTCATAACCATGTTCACGTTTCTGAATGAAAAATGCGTTTTCTCCTATAAGACTTGCGTCTAATACTATAATTAATTTATACTTATCAGCTATTCTTCTGACATTCTTAAGATTGTCCATAGAGAATGGCTGACCTCCAATAAGGTTTGTAGATGCTTCCATACGAATAAATGGAATATTTTCAGAACCTGTCTTCTTAATTAGCTCCTCAAGACGGTCAACGTCAATATTACCTTTGAAGGGATGGGTGCTTTTAATCTTCATCGCCTCAGGTGTGAAAAGTTCCACTACTTTGCCTCCGTTAAGCTGTATATGAGCAAGTGTGGTTGTAAAATGATAGTTCATTGGGATTACAGATCCCTTTCTGATGAAAGTTTGCGAAATAATATTTTCAGCTGCCCTTCCCTGATGAACAGGTAATAAGAGGTTTTTTCCGAAAACATGTAATACACTTTTCTGAAATTTGACAAAGCTCTGTGAACCTGCATAAGCATCATCTGCAACGAACATTTTTGAGAGTTGTTCATCACTCATTGCATTTGTACCACTGTCTGTCAGCATATCAAGAAAAATATCTTTTGTTCCCAGCAGGAAAGAGTTGTATCCTGCCTCGCCGATTGCTTCCAGACGACGTTCAACCGGAACAAGTTTTAAAGATTGTACGATCCGTACTTTGTGCATTTCAAGCGGGATCTGTTTCCCATTGAAGAACTTTACAGTACCTTTTTTCTGAGTTTTTTCCATAATTATTGTAAGTTGATTATATGGTTTAATAAAAAAGGCTTACCATTTCTCCGGGAAGCCTTATATTTTGCAAAGTGTATTGTAGACACTTATTTATTACAGGACTTACTTAAATCTATCTGCAATAATAATAATAATAAATACCAATATTCAATTTAATAATGCCCATTGCTTAATATCTGAGTTCAAACCTACTGTAATTTTGTACAAAAGTAAAGGGAGGATGTTTAAAAATACATAATTTATTTTCAAAAAATATTTTTTTAAATTAATTACGTCTTCTTTCACTATAATGCTTTGAATCTCCCCATTCACCATAGATCACTTCTGCATCAGCAAGACTGACACGGACCTCGAGGCAACTCTGACAATCTTCTGCTGAATCGTCTGTACAAGGCTTATTATCATATAGTTTATAGCTGTCACGATATTTACCCGGAGTTATATTTGGCATAAGGATATTAGCGCCGATCTTAATTGCCTTTTCCCTGCCAATAGGATCAATTGCCTGAAGAGCAGTTGCGGCTACAATATTAATATCTCTCATCATTATCCTGATTATGGCAATCATCTTAAGTGTGAGATCAAATCTATCCTTCAGAGACATTAGTTTTTCTGAATGTTCAATAAGAGGAGTGTCGGCATGTTCTATATATGGACCCATACCACACATGTCGATGTCAAAATTTTTCATATAAAGAAGGTCTCCTGCAAGATCATCCATTGTTTGAAATGGTAATCCGATCATGACGCCTGTTCCGGTCTGGTAACCTATATCCTGAAGACTTTTAAGGCAGTTTAACCTTCGATTGAAATCATGTTTAGAATCATTTGGATGGATCTTATTGTAAAGCGACTGATTTGTTGCCTCAACCCGCAGCAGATAACGGTGAGCACCTGCATCGAACCATCTTTTGTACACATCAGGCTCTTGTTCTCCCACAGATAATGTCACACCAAGTTCTCCATGCGAGAGTTCTTTTATCTTATGAAGAAGGGTTTCAATCCTGGTTGCTACAAATGTACTCTCAAGCTCTCCCGATTGAAGAGCGATAGATCCGTAACGGTTAGTATAAGCAAATTTAGCAGCCGTAAGTATTTCTTCATCTGAGAGATTGTATCTTATTAAATTTATATTTCCTTTTCTTATTCCACAGTAAAGGCAATCTTTACTGCATATATTTGAAAATTCAATTAATCCCCTGAACCATACCATATTACCTATATATTTTTCTTTGATTTCAGCAGATTTTTTAAATAAAAGAGTTCTCTCTTCGCCTTTGGTCTGCAGAAGTAAAATAATATCTTCCCTTGTAAAAATATCCTTCTCAAGTATCTCTTTTATTGTCAATGCCATACCCTAAATTATTAGTCTTCAAAACCCTCTCCCGAACATTCCCCACAAAGTAACTTTCATATCTTCCCACCTGCTCATTGCAGCGCCAGCAAAGCTATTGGTATATGAAGTGACATATTTCTTTGCCTCTTCATTTTTTCCATCTTTTACTAATTCAACAACCTTTTTTTCCACAAATGGTAACTCTGCAAATGCTTTATCTTCAAATTCCTGTACAGCAGGCTCAATAAGCGCCCGTCCTCTTGACCAGTTTACTGTAGCGAGCCTGTTTGCCTCACGGAAAGACCAGATTGCAGCATCAGTTCTATAGCGCGGCTGACCACAGATATTGAAAGAAGCAGGAAGACTTAAGACTCCTGAAAAAATTGGAATTCTCGGGCTCTCACCGGGGTTATCAAATGAAAACCAGGCTATGGCGCCAACCTCTTCGGGGAGCCAGTCGCGGCATTGAATAACATGCGAATAAGAGCATCCTGCTATCGCAATAGTTCTCTGGCGTTCAATCAGTCCGGGTTTTATTTCGTTCAGTAAGGTACGCAGGTCATTATTCATCCAGTTACTGATGGCCGGTGTTTTGACCTGTCTTTCAATTTCATTTCCATCTTTATCTTTTTCTTTAACTGTAATGAGGAGGTTTTTAGTCATATCCCACTTTGTTCCTTCATAAGTCTCCCTGAAAAATTTCATAATATCACGAGGCGATTGTTTTTTTTCAGGCTTTACAGAAAATGGCAGTTCTTCAGCATCAAAAGAAAGATTTAATGAAGGAGCGAGTGTACTGAGAATATAAAATTCTCTTATAGCGAATGGTTTTTTACCATTTATGACTTTCCAGAATTTTAGCGGTTCTTTTCCATCCCAGTAACCAAGTTTCTTAGCGACATCTTGCAGATCAGCGCTATACATGAAATAATCATGATTCTTAAAATCTATAATCGAGATCCTTGGAATGTTGGCACACACTCCGACATTTTCATCAGGAACTCTTTGGGCACACCATATAGATGATGGTTTCCCTTTTCCTGAACCTGCCATTTCCAGTTGCCATACCTCTTTAGGATCAGCTACGGTTATACACTCCGCCAGATCTGCGTATCCATATTCTTCTGCTAACCTGCCCATAAGCGCTATTGCTTCCCTGGCTGTTTTGCACCTCTGGAGAGCTATCTTTTCAAGCTCCTCAATATAAAACATTCCATCTGCATTTATAAGTTCTTCCCTCCCGTAAATTGTTGTTTCTCCTATAGCCAGTTGTTTTTCATTAAGACAGGGATAAGCTGTATTCAGAAATGAATAGGTCTCTGAGATCTCAGGTATTTCTCCCTTTAGTGTCACCTTCGTCATATCCCATGACTCCCCGGTATGAAGCATTCCTGAGTACACAGGATGCATTGTTCCCTGATCAAATTTCTGATGGGGGTAGATCTCAAGCCATGTTCTGTAATTCCCGTCACAGCTGTGGGAAGTCATCACTGACCCGTCACTTGAGGCACGTTTTCCTACCATAATAGTAGTACAATTCTCACCATAACCAGGCCCATCATTATCAATATCAGAGTACTGAGCATGGGTGAATAGGGAAAAACAAAAGAAGAAAATTATTGTCCAACTGTACCTGAGGTTCATATTTTTCATACGATATTGATTAAAGGTCATTATTTGAAATTGACTTATATCACAAAAGTAATTTTTTAAGGCAGATCAACAACCACGTTAGCTTTCTTTCGAACTCACCCCAACAACCAGGATTTCATCTTATGACAATAATCTTGTTTTGTGCTATTTATTTTTATTATCTTGTCTTCTGAATTTAAGATCAGAAAATGTCCGTAAGTCATTATATATCAGAAAAGTATTTATTTGTCGTAGCACATAATGTCGGCTTCCTCAATCGTTTTGCCGGTTTGTAATTTTCTGTCCGTCCGAATTATGGAATTTCCTAATTTATCCCTTCTCCATCATTGTAGCCTATGATAAATGAAAATCTTATAAATCCTGACAGCATTGTTATTGTAGGAGGATCAGACGATCTTTTTAAACCAGGAGGTAAGGTCCTTAAAAATATTATCGACGGAAAATACAACGGAAAACTATATGTAGTAAATCCTAATAAAGATAAAATCCAGGGGATTAAATCTTACAGGGATTTGAATGATATACCGGATGCCGATCTTGCAATACTGGCTATTTCCGCCTCATTATGCCTTGCTGCTGTGGAGATACTAGTCAGGGATAAAAAAACCATGGCTTTTATCATTATTTCAGCCGGATTCAGTGAAGCAGGTGATGAAGGACTTAAGCTTGAAAAGGAAATTGTTGAACTTATCGATTATGCTGGAGGTTGCCTGATAGGGCCTAATTGTATCGGGGTTGTTACTCAATCATATCAGGGTGTATTTACATCTCCTGTTCCAAAACTAAATAGCAGAGGATGTGATTTTGTTTCCGGATCAGGTGCTACTGCAGTTTTTATTTTTGAATCAGCATTGCCAAAAGGACTGAACTTTTCAAGCGTATTTTCTGTTGGTAACAGTGCTCAGACAGGAGTGGAGGAGGTTCTCGAATTCTGGGATAATACTTACGAACCTGATATCAGTTCACCAATAAAACTGATATATGTTGAGAGTATCAGGAATCCGGATAAACTACTTCATCATGCCTCTTCTCTTATACGCAAAGGATGCAGCATTGCAGCAATAAAAGCCGGTACAACAGAAGCCGGTAGCAGGGCAGCTTCATCGCATACTGGTGCAATGGCTTCATCCGATTCAGCAGTAGAAGCGCTATTCCGAAAAGCCGGAATAGTAAGATGTTCTGGCCGCGAAGAGCTGACTACCGTTGCATCAGTATTTTTTCACAAAAAGCTTAAGGGTAAAAATATTGCCATCATTACACACGCTGGTGGACCAGCTGTGATGCTTACTGACGCATTATCGTCCGGAGGTATGAATATTCCAAAGTTAACCGGTATTCATCATGATAATTTACTTGCAATGATGAATCCGGGAGCATCAGCTGTTAATCCGATCGATATGATTGCAACTGCGACTAATGATCAACTGGACAGGGTGATAGAATATGTTGATAAAAAACTACCGATTATAGACGGCATGAGTGTGATCTTTGGCAGTAATGGTTTGAATGACATGACGGAGATTTACGATCTTCTTCATAAAAAAATAAGAGACTGTAACAAGCCTCTTTATCCTATCTTACCATCTGTAACAAGTTCTTCAAAAGAACTTGAATATTTCCTTAATAAAGGTCATGTCAATTTTCCTGATGAAGTTGTACTGGGAGGTGCGTTGACAAAAATATTCAATACACCCTCTCCGGCAGAAGAGAAGATTTTTCTTGAGAATATTGATGTTTCACTCGTGAGGCAGATAATAGATGAATCTCCGGACGGTTATCTGGAACCGGCAGTCATACACCGACTTCTTAATGCAGTGAATATACCTGTTGTGAAAGAAAATGTTGTCACTTCAAAAAAGGAGCTGTTATCGCTGGCAAATAAAACCGGGTTCCCTCTTGCATTGAAGGTTGTTGGTCCGGTTCATAAATCGGATGTTGGTGGTGTAACACTCAATATAAGATCTGTGAAACATCTTGAAGCTGAGTTCAGAAGAATGATGCAAATAAAAGGAGTAAAGGCAGTACTCGTACAAGAGATGCTATCGGGTACTGAACTTTTTATCGGAGCAAAATATGAACCCCGTTTCGGTCATATTATTCTTTGTGGTTTGGGAGGGATATTTGTGGAAGTTCTGGGTGATGTGTCATCCGGACTTGCTCCTCTCACTTTCAATGAAGCAGAATCGATGATAAGAAGTCTCAGGAGCTACAGCATCATACAGGGGACACGTGGAAAACCGGGGATTAATGAGGCAAAATTTGCAGAGATAATTGTACGTCTGTCAAGTTTATTACGATATGCTACTGAAATAAAGGAGATGGACCTTAATCCACTGATCGGGAGCCTTGATGGCATTACAGTTGTTGATGCCAGGATCAGAATTGAGAGGTAATCTTAACGATGTTATTGCAACCTGATAAAAATTATATATATATTCGAAAATTCTTTTTACTCAAAAATACGTTAAGAATATGATTATCCATCAGTTATCAGTTTTTCTTGAAAACAAATCAGGACGTCTGACAGAAGTGCTTGAAGTTCTTGGAGAGGAAAATATCAGGATAACTGCATTAAGCGTCGCTGACACTGCAGAATTCGGAATTTTACGTCTTATTGTCTCTGAACCTGAGAAAGCGCGGGAGCTCCTGAAAAAGCAAAACTTCACGGTGAATCTTACAGAAGTTATTTCCGTGATGGCTCCGAACGAAGCAAAACACTATGCAAAGGTATTACGGATTTTATCTGATCTGGATATCAGCGTGGAATATACCTACGCGTTTTCTGTAGGTGACAAATCAATCATTATTCTTCGTTGCAGCAATACAGAGGACGCAATTAAGGCACTTAAGAGTCATGAAATGGAATTGCTGAAGGCCAGTGATCTATATAAAATTTAAGATATGGAAATTTGGAACCGTCATTTCGAGTGCATGGACCGGGATGGGATCAGACATGTACAAAGTGAAAGACTGAGAGAAACTGTCGAGAGAGTATATTTTAATGTGCCTTACTACAGGAACCGGATGCAGGAAGCCGGCCTGGGACCGGAAAACATTCAGACAATTGATGATTTAGCCAAATTGCCGTTTACCACAAAACCGGACCTCAGAGATAATTATCCTTTTGGATTATTTGCAGTTCCTATGAGCGAGATAGTCAGGGTCCATGCTTCATCCGGCACTACCGGAAAACCCACAGTAGTAGGATACACACGCAATGATATATCTACCTGGTCAGAGGTAATGGCTCGTACTTTGACGAGTGCAGGTGCAACCAGAAATGACTTCATCCAGGTTGCTTATGGTTACGGACTGTTTACAGGAGGACTGGGACTGCATTACGGAGGAGAAAAGATAGGAGCCTCTGTTATACCGATTTCGGGTGGGAACACTTCAAGACAAATACAACTCATGAAGGATTTCGGGAGCACTGTTCTGGCATGCACTCCTTCTTATGCACTATACCTCGCGGAAGCAATACAGGAGAGTGGAATTAAACGTGATGATTTAAAGTTAAGAGTAGGAGTTTTCGGCGCTGAACCATGGACAGAGAACATGCGCCGTGAGATTGAGGATAAACTGAAGATCAAAGCTATAGATATATATGGTCTGAGTGAAGTAATTGGTCCGGGGGTTGCAAGCGAATGTATGGATCAGGAGGGATTGCACATAAATGAAGATCATTTTTACCCCGAAATTATTGATCCCGTTACCCTGAAGGTTTTGCCGGCAGGAAGTACAGGGGAATTAGTTTTTACAACACTTACAAAAGAGGGCTTACCCCTAATCCGTTACCGGACTCGCGACCTGACCAGACTTACTTATGATAAGTGCAAATGCGGCAGGACAATGGTAAGAATGGATAAATGCCTTGGACGAAGTGATGATATGCTCATTATCAGGGGTGTTAATCTCTTCCCTTCACAGGTGGAGAGTGTTCTTCTTGAAATGAGTGAAATTAAACCACATTATCTGTTAATTGTCGACAGAGTAAATAACCTCGATACTCTTGAGTTAAAAGTAGAAGTTGATGAAGCTTTCTTTCAGGATAAGATAAGTCAATTGGAATCACTTCGTCAGAAACTTCAGAATAACCTCGAGAATTCGCTTGGACTGGCAATAAAAGTGACTCTCGTTGAACCAAAAATCATTGAAAGAAGTGAAGGCAAATCCAAGCGTGTAATTGATAAACGGAAATTTTAATTATTTTGAAACGACATGACAGATATTCCAATATCATCTGAAATAATAAAGACCCTGGCTAACACTATAAGTATCCCTTCTCTGGGTAGGTCATCTATACGTGAAATTGCACAGCTTGTAAATAGAATAGAAGACAAAACAGGTATTAAATTCATCAGGATGGAAATGGGTGTCCCCGGCCTTCCTGCTCCATCTATTGGAATTGAAGCAGAAATAGCCGCACTTAAAAGCGGAGTAGCATCAATTTACCCAGACATTTCAGGTCTCAGACCTCTGAAAAAAGAAACTTCCAGGTTTATCAAGCTCTTTCTTGATGTTAATATTGATCCTCAGGGCTGTATTCCCACAGTTGGTTCAATGATGGGTGCAATGGTTAGTTTTCTGGTAGCTAATAGAAATGACAAGACTAAAGAGGGAACTCTGTTTCTCGATCCTGGGTTTCCTGTCCAGAAGCAACAGGTTAAAATGCTTGGACACGAGTACTGTTCTTTTGATATTTATAATTACAGGGGGAAGAAACTTAAAGATAAACTTGAATCACATCTGAAATCAGGTAAAATATCCTCTTTGCTCTTTTCAAACCCCAATAATCCCTCATGGATATGTCTTACAGAGGAGGAACTTGCAATCATTGGCGAACTTTCGAGGAAATACGATGTTATCGTAATTGAAGATCTGGCTTATTTCGGCATGGATTTCCGGAAAGATTATTCAGTACCGGGAAAGGCGCCATTCCAGCCAACAGTTGCCCGTTACACGGATGAATATATTATGCTTATTTCGAGCTCCAAAATATTTAGCTATGCAGGCCAGCGAATTGGCATGATGGCAATATCTGATCAGCTTTTTCATAGATCCTATCCTGACCTTTTAAGATATTATTCAACTGATAAATTTGGACATTCAGCTATCTTTGGGGCATTATACGGGTTGTCAGCCGGAGTAACTCATTCCGTTCAGTACGGTTTAGCTGCTTTGCTTAAAGCCGTTAATGATGGAGAATACAAGTACCGCGATGATGTATTGGAATATGGTGAAAAGGCCAGATTGATGAAAAGTATGTTTGTTTCAAATGATTTCCAGATAGTCTATGACATGGACGTAGATGAAAAGCTTGCAGATGGATTTTATTTTACCATCGCTTATCCTGGAATGGCAGGCGATATCCTGATAGAGCAACTACTCTGTTATGGAATCAGCGCTATCTCTCTCGCGACCACAGGAAGTGACAGGCCTGATGGTTTGAGAGCATGTGTTTCACAGGTGCCGCGTGAACAATTCGGTGACCTGGCGAGACGATTAAAAAAATTCAGGGAAGATCATACAATAGAAAAAAATTAATTGATAAGAATATGGCAAAGATCAGGGGAAGTATTGTAGTAAATGTTGAGAGATGCAAAGGATGCGAAGTATGTATGGTCTCTTGTCCCACTGGGACCATCGCTATGGCAAAAGAGGTGAACGGGAAAGGCTATAACTATGCATTTCCTGCAAATCCCGAGCTGTGTACTGGTTGTGCCAATTGTGCTATGGTTTGTCCTGACGGCGTAATAACAGTTTATAAAACAAAAATATAAGCATATAATGGAAAAGGAATTAAGATTGATGAAAGGAAATGAAGCAGTTGCTGAAGCTGCAATACGTGCAGGAGTAGACGGCTACTTTGGATACCCCATTACGCCTCAGACTGAAATCATTGAATACCTGATGGAAGCAAATCCTGCCGAGACAACCGGAATGATAGTACTTCAGGCTGAAAGTGAAGTTGCTGCAATTAACATGGTTTACGGCGGCGCGGGATGTGGTAAAAAAGTTATGACTTCTTCTTCTTCACCCGGGATAAGTCTTAAACAGGAGGGCATCTCTTATATTGCAGGAGCAGAGCTCCCATGCCTGATTGTAAATGTTGTCAGAGGTGGCCCGGGTCTCGGTACAATCCAACCTGCCCAATCAGATTATTTTCAGTCGACAAAAGGGGGAGGGCATGGAGATTATCACCTTATAGTACTGGCTCCGGCATCTGTTCAGGAGATGGCTGATTTTGTCGAACTAAGCTTCGAATTAGCTTTTAAATACAGAAATCCAGTAATGATGTTGTCTGATGGCGCTATCGGCCAGATGATGGAGAAAGTTTACTTAAAACCACATAAAGCAAGAGTAAAAACTGCTCCCGAATGGGCGACCACAGGTAAACCAACGACAAGAGAAAGAAATATAATTACTTCTCTTGATCTTGATTCCAACCGGCAGGAATTGTTTAACATTAAACTCCTTGCTAAATACGATGAGATAAGGGAAAAAGAAGTCAGATTCGAGGAGTTTCAATGTGAAGATGCTGAATATCTTCTGGTTGCTTATGGCACTAGTGCGCGGGTGTGTCAGAAATCAGTTCAGCTTGCAAGGGAACAGGGTATAAAAGCAGGTTTATTGAGACCAATAACGCTTTTCCCGTTTCCCACAAAAAGAATTAATGAACTTGCCGGTAAAGTTAAGGGAATGCTATCGGTTGAGATGAGCGCCGGGCAGATGGTAGAGGATGTACTTCTGTCTGTAAATGGTAAAGTTCCTGTGTACCACTTTGGTAGAATGGGAGGCATTGTTACAACTCCTGAAGAGGTAGTTGAAAGTCTGAAATCAAAATTTATAGGAGGTTAAGAAATGGTTGAATTTTCAGGAATCAAAGAGATAATAAAACCGGAAAATCTGGTGTATAAGAAAACAAATATTATGACAGAAAACATTTTGTCATATTGTCCGGGATGCGGCCATGGAACGACTCACAGGATACTTGCTGAAATAATTGATGAAGAGGGCCTTCAGTCGGAAGCAATCGGAGTTTCTCCTGTCGGCTGTTCAGTCTTTTTATATTACTATCTTGACATTGACTGGCAGGAGGCTGCCCATGGTCGTGCACCCGCGGTTGCAACTGCCATTAAACGACTTCAACCGGAAAAATTTGTTTTTACCTACCAGGGTGATGGTGACCTTGCTGCAATAGGTACTGCAGAGACAATACATGCATGCAACAGGGGAGAAAATATTCTGATAATTTTTATTAATAATGGTATCTATGGGATGACAGGCGGACAGATGGCTCCAACAACTCTCCCCGGAATGAAATCTTCTACATCACCTTACGGCAGAGATGTTAAAACAATGGGGTACCCACTTAAAATGACGGAAATTGTTGCTTCTCTTCCCGGATCGTACTACGTTACCAGGCAGAGTGTGCATACCCCTGCAAATGTTAAAAAGACAAAGAAAGCTATAAGGAAAGCCGTTAAGTATCAGAAGCTTAACAAGGGAACATGTCTGATTGAAATAATCTCTAACTGCCCGTCTGGATGGAAGATGACACCTGTTCAGTCAAATAAATGGATGGAGGAAAATATGTTCCCGTATTATCCTCTGGGAGATTTAAAAACTCCTGAAGAATAGTCAATTCCAAAAATTAAGAAATTCATAATAAAATGACTGAGGAAATAATTATAGCCGGTTTTGGTGGACAAGGTGTCCTTTCAATGGGTAAAATAATGGCATATTCAGGTGTGATTCAGGATATGGAAGTCAGCTGGATGCCTTCATACGGACCGGAAATGCGCGGTGGAACAGCAAATGTCATTGTTATAATCAGCAGTGAAAGGATCAGTTCACCTATCATAAAACATTTCGACACTGCAATCATCCTTAACCAGCAATCGCTTGATAAATTTGAGAGTTCAATTAAGCCGGGTGGTATACTTATTTACGATAGCAATGGTATTACCAGGCATCCTGAAAGAAAAGATATAACTGTCTATCGTGTCGATGCAACTGAAGAAGCTTCAAAGATGAACAGCCCGAAAATATTCAACACAATTGTTCTCGGTGGATTCTTAAAAGTGAAGCCGATCATTAAGCTGGAGAATGTTATTAAAGGTTTAAAGAAATCCCTGCCTGAAAGATATCATAATCTTATTCCTATTAATGAAAAGGCACTAATCAGGGGTAAAGAGATCATATCGGAGGTTCAAAGGGCTTTATAGAGACTTCTTACTTTTCATAGAAATGCATCTCCTTTATATATTTCCAAACTGGTGCCGGAAGGAAGTATGACATATCCTTTCCGGATTTAATTCCATTACGGATGAAAGTTCCGGAGATTTCCATTAGCGGAGCATTTATATGATGAATATCAGCGGCTGAAAGCACCTGATCGAGGAGGAGGGATGCCGGTCTTTTTGAATCGGGTCGCGGATAAACGTATATAGGGTATCTGGCAGCCAGATCACCGGCATTTTTCCATTTATGAAGCGTATACAGATTGTCTTCTCCCATTACCAGACAAAACTTATTTTTGTTGTATTTCTCATTTAAATATGTCAGGGTATCAATAGTGTATGAAGGAACTGGTAGTTTGAATTCAATATCGGAAGCCTTAATTCTGTCATTATCTCCAATAGCAAGTTGTGCCATATAAAGACGATGATGATCGGCAAGCAGAGTCTCTTTCGTTTTTAAAGGATTTTGAGGGCTTACTACGAACCATACCTGATCGAGATCACTGAATTCAGTCATGTATCCGGCAATAGCTATATGTCCAATGTGAACAGGATTAAACGATCCGAAATATAAACCTATTTTCGCCATGAACGTACCGGGAATTACCTGCCAAGAAAAGATGAAACTATTTTCAAAGCCTCTTCTTTTGCCTTATCCAACTGATGATTTGTAATGATCGTATCAAACTGATTGGAACGTTTTAACTCATTCCCGGCTTTTTCAATCCTTGTCTTTATTTTTTCCGGAGTGTCAGTCCCTCTTTTTACAAGCCGGTTTTCAAGTTCTTCAACTGATGGAGGCATAATAAAGATTGCAATAGAGTCTGTGCCAAATTTATTTTTAAGGTTTACCCCACCATTAACATCAACATCAAATAAGACATGATTTCCATTTGCCCATATTCTCTCTAATTCACTTTTAAGAGTGCCATAGAAGATATCCTTATAGACCTCTTCCCATTCAACAAATTCGTTGTTTTCAATCCTCTTTTTGAATTCCTGAACAGTAAGAAAAAAATAGTCTACACCATCTATTTCATTTCCACGTAGGACCCTGGTTGTAGCCGATACTGAAAACGAAAGATTTAATCCGCTATCGAGCAGATGTTTAACTATCGTTGTTTTCCCTGCGCCTGATGGCGCTGATATTATTACCAGTTTTCCTCCAATTTACAATTACTCCTCAATCATTTTTGTTTTTTACCCCTCCAACCCCTCAAATGGGGCTTAAGGTGATACTTTTCTGTGACAGTTCTTCCTGCCTTTTGTCTTGTAACTTTTGTCTTTTGTCTTCTATAAGACATTTAACGTTTGTTCTTTAATCTTCTCCAGCTCATCTTTCATCATCACAACCAGTTTTTGGATTGAAGCATCATTTGCTTTTGAGCCGATAGTGTTTATCTCACGGCCAATTTCCTGGGCGATGAAGTTCAAAATTTTCCCATTGGGAGCAGGAGTGTTGATGGTTTCAACGAAATAATCGCAATGGGTTTTCAACCTGACTTTTTCTTCGTTGATATCATATTTTTCAAGATAAAAGATTATTTCCTGTTCAAACCTGTTCTTGTCGACTTTTTCCGGGCCCAGGTTCTCCTCCAGCAGGGACATCAGCTTTTCCCTGATTTTGGTAATTCTTCCGGCTTCAAATGTCTGGACAGTTTCAAGGAAGGATAATATTTTTGCGATGCACTTTCTGAGATCAGTCATTATTGAATTACCCTCCTCAATCCTATACAGGTCAAGCATTGTGACAGACTCATTGATCTGATTCCTTACAATTTCCCATTCAGCCTCAGACATTTCTGGCTTTTCGGTTTTTAAAGTGTCGGGAAGTTTCATTATAGCAGTAAAAATCTGATCATCAAGATCTATTTTGAGCTCGGCAGCTATCTCCTTAAACTGATTATAATAATTTCTGACAGCAGATTTATTAATAACAGTAACGACTTCATCATCAATCATATCGCAATAAATTGAAAAATCAATTTTCCCTCTGTCAAGTCTCTGGCTTATAAGATTTCTGATTTCAGGTTCCTTTTCCTTATAATGCCACGGTACTTTGGTATTTAAATCAAGTTGTTTTGAATTAAGTGACTTTATTTCAATTGTTACTTTTTTCTGCGGAGTTTCTGCAATGGCTTTTCCGTAGCCAGTCATGGATTTGATCATTTCCTGAATTTTATAAATATAAAAGTGAAGCGAGTGTAAGTTAAATGATTCCCTGCAAAATTACTAATAACAGCTCAGAAAACTTGGAGATCCTCTGCAAAAACTTAGTGAGTATATTGACTGGAGTATATTTGAAGTACCTTTAGATCATCCTTTAGAAATGAAACAAAAGATTTATTGAAAGGAGAAAGACCTCCATTCGATAAGCTGATATTGTTCAAAACCCTCATCATACAACAAGCCCTTAACCGAAGAACAAATAGCCAACAACAAAGAGAAATCCAGGACACGTGTAAGGGTCGAACACGTGTTTGGCTTTGTAGAAAACAGTATGCATGGC